>Ga0307379_10001360_pt1 | contig 38883 bp, 34 predicted proteins | sample UN2MG_FD_202237 | JGI IMG/M metagenome (GOLD analysis project Ga0307379, IMG submission 202237) | Soil microbial communities from Risofladan, Vaasa, Finland - UN-2 | ecosystem: Environmental > Terrestrial > Soil > Coastal area > Acid sulfate soil | place: Finland: Risofladan, Vaasa | collected...
GGTATAGGAGGTGATCTTCACCCCCTCAAGCATAATCCCCGAGAGCATGATCACCGCCACGATCACGATGGCGTAGGTGTCCATGGGGGTGGTGGTGAGCCGGGGAGCCTTCATGATGAACCGCCGGTAGAGGGCCAAGAGCACCCCGATGATCACCAGGGCACCGAACAGGTCTCTCAAGAACAGAAAGGGGTTGAGGGTTGCGGCGTAGCCGGGGTTGATGGCCCCGGCAATGAAGCGATCCAGGGCGTGCATGAGCAGTAGGAGCATGAACCCGCCGTAGAGCAGGATATGGATGAGCCAGCGAAAGGGGCTCTCACGGAAGACCTTGCGCTGGAAGATGCCGTCGAGGACAAAGACCGTGATGATGGTGAGGATCTTTCTGCTGAAAAGAGTCAGGATCATCCCCTTGATCCCGGCTAAGAGCCGGTGTGCCGTGGTCATGTCCTGGGAGGAGCGGCTGGTTTTCCGGGTAAACCAGGTTCCGATCTTATAGATGAGCCCGAGTGCGAAGATGGCCAGGGCAGCGTACAGGCTGATTGTGAATGCCATGGGTTCGGTGTCCTTTTGTTTTTGAAATTGTTAAGGGTAATTCATGGGCAGGTAATCGGGTGAGCATGGCACCTTTTCCCCCCACGCTCAATTGCCACCAGGCGGAATCCAATAGTCCCCTGAATGCGGATCTCAAGAGGTAAGCACCCCCTTATGGACCTATTTTTTGATGCTTGCTTTATCACGTTATATTTCACCATGTCAAGGAAAACAGGTAAACACGCCTATAAGAAAAGCCACGAGGTGTACTTCAATAGACACCTGCCCTGTAACACGCATTAGGTCCGCATCTCAAGCCTTTGGACAAAGGCAGCTGCATTGCGAATGAGGGTTATTACCTACAGGGTTTTTCCAAGAAGGATTTCCTCGGCATCGCCGTCAGCTGTCAATCACAGAGGCTCCCCGATAACAGTCATATAGTGCGCCCGTAGCGTATCTTTCCGTATGCCGTCATTTTCACGGAAAGACCGAAACTCCAAAGCAAAGTTCCAGGCACTTAGGGGTGCCTGACCTGCTTGGTTTTGATGTGATGACGGTTGGGAAGGTAATTTGGGGGGATGTCAGCTCAGCGAGAGGGCGTCGTAAAACCCTGCTCGTGTGCCAGCATGTCTAAATGCAAGGTGATAAGGTTTTCCAACTCCAGCGGTGCCGGCGCCTCAGCAACCCGCAAATCGATCGTCTTGATATATACGTTACATTTTTTGCAGAAATCCACGCGAAGCCCTTTCTCCTCCTGACTCATAAAATATCCGAGCTCCCTGGAATCGCTGTTTTCACAAAAAGGGCACTTGATTCTCGGATAGTTCCATTCAAAGCCACAGAGCTCACAGTGAAGCATCCTTGTTCCTTGCTCATCCAAATAGGCCATGTCCGGCCAGGAGCCGCACAACGGGCAGTAGCCGTATTCCCAGCTGCCCTTTTGAATGGCCCCGCTAACGAGTCCTTTCAGGGTATTCAGGGAGGGCTTAAGGGCCATAGTCGTCACGAACTTAAGGACCGTTGAATCCAGACTCACCTCTTGAGCCATGGCATCGATAGTCCCCTCATCTCTTGCAAGAAAAGCGCTCAGCGCACGCTCAATCCACTGGCCATCGGTTCGCACCCTCCCCAAGGCCCTTTCCAATGCCTCCCTATCTTCTCTCTTTTTGGAAGAAAGATGGTCCAGCACTCGGGTAAACAGCGAGGACGTAGCCTTCAGGTCAACAGGTAAGTCCTCTCTCGAAAACAGCGGAAATCCCTCTTTAGCCTTTATTTCACCTACCTTTTTATCTCCTGACGCGTACTCTATCTCCGGACCGACTTCCTCCAACAGGACTGCCAGCTCTCGGTAGACAGATAACGCCTCTCTGTAGATAGGCCTTTTCTGCATCACTCGATCGATCTGCGCCAAAAGCTCACCGGACATTAGTTCGCGCCTCCAGTCAATGGTCCGTGGAGAGGAGAAGAGGGCGCCTGTTAACGGTGCCCTCTTCTCTGTTCAGGTTTTCTTAACCGGCCAGTCTATGAATGGCTTGCCACTCTCTTGACAGTTCTCTTAGCGGCCTGGCAAGCCGTTTCAAGGCCGTTTTTCGGTCTATACCCTCTGGCTTGACCGTAGACAGGGCGTATTCATGGTATTTGGCAGGCTCATCAGCTAAGAGGTAGAAGACCCTTACGTCCTCCAGACCGGTAACCGAAGCCTTGGGAAATTGGGATTTCACCTCGGCCAGACGCTTGTTGGCCAGGGCAACCATCTCATCCCGATCGCCAAAATTCATGGCACCAGTCGGACAGGTCTTCACGCATGCCGGCAGCAAGCCGTTATGGACCCTGTCTACACACATGGTGCATTTGGCTATATACCCTGTTTTCGGCTCAGCCCTTGGTATATTATAGGGACAGGATTCCCTCACGTCTTCACTGCTCTCCTTTTTGAGCTTGTCGGTATAGAGGACTGCACCGCTTATCGCATCGATGATGATGGCATTGGGGTCCTCGGGAATCTCCTTACACGGTGGCTCCAGACAATGCCGGCACTGATCTGGAAAGAAGTACCAAACGGGTTTGCCATCACTTCCCAGGGCCTCAGAAAACCGGACCAGTTTGTACGTATAAAATGACAGGTCCTTGGGATTTTGAAAGCTCCCCCAGTTTTCTGTCTTGGTCGCCGGGAGTTGATTCCATTGCTTGCAGGCAATCTGACAACCCCTACATGCAGTACATACCGTGGTATCGATAAAAAACGCCTTTCCGCTCATCAGATCACCTCCTTTACATCTTTCTCACATTGACCATAAAGGCCTTGGTTTCCGGGATCCTTGTATTAGGATCACCGGTTGACGGCGTCAGTAGGTTGGCTGAATCGCCACCATCCTTCGGGTAAACCCATCCATAATGCCATGGCATTCCAACCTGGTGGATCTCGTTACCCTGGATCTTGAACGGTTTGAATCGGTGGGTAACAATGGCCACAGCTGTCACCTTTCCTCTTGCCGATTCCACAATTACTTTCTCACCGTTCTTTATCCCCTTCATCTTGGCCAGTTCGTAGCTCATCTCCACAAACATCTGGGGCTGAGCCTCCAGCAGCCAAGGCTGCCAGCGGGTCATAACACCGGTCTGCCAGTGCTCGCTCACCCGGTACGTCGTGCCCACAAAAGGGTACCTGGGATCGCATGACAACAGAATATCCATTTTCGTGGCGTATACGGGCGTAATCGGGTTGATGAGCTGATCGGAAAGAAGATTTTTCTCCACAGGACATTCAAGCGGCTCATAGTGTTCAGGGAACGGCCCATCCGCTAATCCCGGCCCAAAGACATGGCCAAATCCCTCTGTTTTCATGATGAAGGGGTACTTGGTCTTTGGATTGGGGGTGCCATTCGGATTGAGCATGGGAGGCCAGCCACCATCGGGAACATCACCTACCCATTTAGAACCATCCCACTTAATGACAGGATGCTCGGAATCCCATGGATTACCATACTTGTCAACCGATGCCCTATTGTAGATTATTCTCCTGTTGACCGGCCAGCACCAGGCCCACTCAAGGTTCAGGCCGATCCCCGACTTCTCCCTCGTGCGCCTGGCAGCCATGTTTCCCTTACCGGTATAGGAATTACAATACAACCAGTTCGCACTACTGGTGGAGCCGTCGGCCTGAAGAAAAGCAAAACTGGGAACAAGATCACCCTTCTTGAAGGAGTTGGTTCCTATGGTCACATCTTTCAAGAAGTAGCCATTAATCTCCTTGGCCATCTTGTGGGCGTCAAACGCACCATTTGTTGTGTAATCCCATTTCAGGTTTATGATCGGCTCGGGGAAGACTGCCGCTTTCCCTTTCTTAATATCCTTTCGATACAACCACCTCACCTTCTTAAACAGGTCCACTAGCATATCGCCGTCCGGTCTCGCCTCTCCCGGTGGCTCAGCGGCTTTATACCGCCACTGCATCCACCGCCCGCTGTTGGTGATGGATCCTTCCTTCTCCACCGAAACAGCGCAAGGTAGCATGAAGACCTCGGTCTTGATCTTTTTGGGGTCCATGCCGGGGCCTTTCCAGAAAGATCCCGTTTCGTTGTCGAAGATATTGACGTTGACCAGCCAATCCAGTTTTGCCAATCCCTGCCGTACCTTATTGGCGTTCGCGCCCGAGCATGCCGGATTCTGACCCCAGGCAAAGAAGCCGGTAAACTCACCCTTGTACATGACATCGAAGAGATCAAGCCAGGAATAGCTCTTACCCTCATCCAGTTTCGGGAACCACTGGTACCCAAATTCGTTTTCGGGCTGTGCCTTGTCTCCGAAGAACGATTTTAGTAAGCTCACCATGTACTTAGGCTCATTCTGCCACCAGTTGGCACTTAAGGGATCATTGCTTTTAGGCCTTCTTTTCAAGTAGTCTGAAACCGAAGGCCATTTGGTGGTGGGGGTTGCAAGATACCCAGGCCATATATGATACAGAATGCAGTGATCGGTGGAACCCTGGACATTAGACTCGCCCCTCAGCGCATTCACGCCGCCACCGGCAACTCCCATATTACCCAACAGGAGCTGAATCATGGCCATTGCCCGGATGTTCTGTACACCCACCGTGTGCTGGGTCCAGCCCATGGCATACATGATAGTACCAGCCTTTCCTTTTTGACCGGTGGCCGAATACAACTCGTATACCTTTACCAAATCCTCCTTTGGTGTGCCCGTAATAGCGGAAACAGTATCCAGGTCATACCGGCTATAGTGGTTCTTTAATAGCTGAAAAACACAGTGGGGATCCTGAAGGGACTTGTCTTTTTCTGGAATGCCCTTTTCGTCCTCTACGAAGGCCCATGCACTCTTGTCATATTTCCTGGCCTTTGGATCGTATCCGGCAAACAGCCCGTCCTCAAATCCATACTTGTCGGTCACGATAAATGCCGCATTGGTGTATTCGGAGACATATTCCTTGAAATATTTTTCGTTCTCGATGATGTATTTGATCATGCCGCCGAGGAAGGCTATATCGGTACCCGATCGTAATGCGGTATAAAAATCGGCCTTTGATGAGGTACGGGTAAATCGAGGATCAACGCTAACCAGCTTGGCTCCCTGCTTCATTGCCTCGGTCACCCACTTGAAGGAGATAGGGTGATTCTCGGCAGCATTGGATCCCATAATCAAGATGCAATCGCTATTTCTGATATCGATCCAGTGATTGGTCATCGCGCCACGTCCGAACGACTCTGCCAGAGCCGCAACAGTAGCGCTGTGTCAGATACGGGCTTGGTGCTCGATATACACGAGCCCCAAAGACCTCATCATGGCCTGTATGAGCCAGCATTCCTCATTGTCCAGGGCAGCACTTCCCACACTGGCGATGGCATCGGTGCGGTTGACCACCTGTCCCTTGTCGTTCTTGTGGGTGAAGCTGGCATCTCTGCTTTTCTTGATCTTGGAAGCGATTTGCCAGAGTGCCCAGTCCCACGATACCTTCTGCCAGTGCGTACTGTAAGGAGCCCGGTACAACGGAGTTGTGAGACGATTCTCATTATTGACCAGCTGACTCAATGCCGCACCCTTAGCACACAGGGACCCTTCATTGATCGGATGATCGGGGTCTCCTTCCGTATTGATAACCTTTCCACTCGCCCCTTTGCTGGTGTGGACAATGATGCCGCAGCCCACTGCGCAATACGGGCAGATCGTGGTGCTCTCGCGAGCGTATCTGATCTTCAAGGTCTGGGCATACGCTTTGACCGGTTTCAAATCCATGCCGAGACCAAGTACCATTACGCCTGCAGCAGTACCTGCAGAGATCTTTAGAAATTCCCGCCTAGTAACCCTCATAAGCTATCTCCTTTCTTTTTTGAAAAACGGGATTAAATGGTTACTTGTATTAAGAAGGCCTCATGAACCTGTGCTGAACAACAGTATCGTATGACGCCTTTCGCCAAAAACGGTCCTGCAGGAATCAAGATAAAGACAAGACATGGTATGCTACAGAGCTCGATCAGCTAAGAATTTCGAGGCTTCCGTGTGCCCCCCACTCATCATTGTTGGTCTTGGTAGCCCAAATCCTCTCTCTCAAACCCCCGTTGAAATGGCCAAAGACAACATAGGCAAATCTTGCCCAGACACAGCATACGCCACCGTTAACCATGGTACTTCATATACACACGCTCATAGCTCAGTGCTTCGATTCGCAAATATAGTCACGTATCTAAACGAAAAATATTTGAACAAATGCTTACTCAGCACTTAGTCCCGAGTGAATAAATACGTTACCGTAATTATGAATCGACGGACTTAGGCAGCGACGCATAGGCTCCTACTAAATATGATAACAAAAATGTAAATACAAAAAAAAGAAAATTCTTAGTAGTTAGCGGTAATCGATTCCCTCTTAGTTGTGAGGGTCAGGCAACCTCCCCCATGAAGGTTTCCTGATGAGCCTTCGTAATCGGTTCTTTACTAGTCAACTGGATAGCCTGCTTTTTCCCAGGCCATCCAGCCTCCCTCCATGTTTTTCACGTTCTTGTAACCCATTTCACCAATACTCTCGCAAGCCAAGCATCCTCTGCCACCGGTCTTGCAGTACATCACCATATTCGCGTTTTTGTCGGAGATCTTTCCCTCGATCTGGAACTCCAAGAGGCCCCTTGGGATATTGATTGCGCCGGGTATATGTCCTGCCTTGTACTCCTTTGGTTCCCGGCAGTCCAGGAAGACAACCCCGCCCTTATCGAATAGGGCCTTGGCGTCGTCCAATGAGATCATGGTAATGTTCTTCTTGGCCTTTTCAACCAAGTCTTTGGCGGTCATGTCCTTGGCCAATGCCACGGGTGCATTAAAGACAAAGGCAACGCCGAGCATCAGAGCAACGATCAAAACTGTATTACGCATTTTCATAAGTACTTAGCCCCTTTCACTCCTGTGACTATTTAGGCTGCCACTTTTGTTTTCTTGGAATCATGTTGGCAGGAACTATAACGCCTTTGTTTGCCTCTTGTTCTGCAACGTCCACATCCTTTTCCATCAAGAATAGGAGCTTATTTCCGTGGCAGGAATTGCAACTTGCATTCTGTGGCGTCTTTCGCCGTATGTTATGAGGCGTTGCCAGCTTCCACGTAGGTAAGGCATCGAAATTTCTCAAAGCATCCTTCATATAGAAGCTAAAGGTTCCACGATCCACGGGATTATGACGCACTGGTACGAACTGTTCGGGCCGCTTATCCGATCTCAAGGGATTGAGCCCAATCTTGAAATCAAACCCCGAACCCTTTGTCTTAAAAAAGGCGAGTCCGTCTTTGTCTTTCCCCACATGGCAGGCAGAGCAGTTGTTATAGGACTGGGCATGGCAGACATGGCAACTGGCCTTATCTTTATGGATCCTATGGGTTATTACGTTATTGGCGTCCTTATCATATATCTTGTCGTGGCAATCAAGACATTTCGGCCCGTTCTCCACCTCATATCTGTTAGCGTATTCCTTCCCATCGCCATGCATCTCTTCAGCGGTGTGACACTTCTCGCATTTCATGTACTTCTGTCGATGCACACTAGGTTGAACCCCCTCATGCTCACCAAAATACTCTTTCTGTATGCGACTCCCGTGGCATGCGGTACAGACCTCCTGCATTGGCGGCCGCTTTTGAAACAGATGACCCTCCAATAACCCGCCTTCAACGGAATTCGGCCTGCTGATGTGGCACTGACCGCAGCTGCTGTGACATTGAAAGCAGTGGTTGTCCATCCCCTTTACCACCTTGTCGGGGATAACGCCGTCGGGATTTGCCCTCTTGCCGATAACCACTTTGTAGGGCCACAGGCTCACATGGAGGCTTTTTGCATAATGCTCGTTTATCTCATCATGGCAGTCTCCACAGGCCACGGTAGCATCGGGATAGGTTGGATCCTTAACGACATCCTTGTGGGCTGTCTTCCAGTTGGGGTCATCGGGATTACCACCATGACATTCATGACATGCAATCTCTCCATGGTTCTCATCGTCCACGATAGCACTGTCGACGAAGATCCTCTCGTGCGGAGCCAACGGCTCCATAGCACCCCCTCATCCCTCCCCTTCTGTTTCTGCAGATTTAACAGGGGGCCTCGTTTTAGCAATCTCCCTGGTTATTTCTATCAGCTTCTTGGCGCTTGTGTGGCAGATAAAACACTGTGTATCTTCATAGGCCTGGCTGGTGAAGGGACCAAGGGGAATCAAAAAGACGCTAAAGACGGCAGCGATGCAGAAAATTCTTAAGCATTTCATACCTGAACCCCCCCTCAATTGAAGTTCTGATAAGCAAGGCTTGAAGATCTTTGGAAGTCTCGAAAGTAGTTTGATGTGGAAGCCAATATCAGATTTGCAAATCAATGTCAAAATAATTTTCCAGTAAGTAATCTTCTAGTAAAAATGGATCTCAAGGCCGACAAAAACCCGAGGCAGCCTGGGCCTCATATATAGCTTTTGAAAAGCTCCCGTGAGATAATCATCTTTTGAATGCTGGAAGTCCCCTCCAAATACTCCATGCCCCGTGCGTCGGCGCTGAGCAAGCTGACGATATTGTTCTTAAAGTAGCTCCTTCCACCCACTATCGTTAGCCCCAGTTGGGCCACCGACATGACCATTTGTGTGGCAAAGAGTTTTGCCTGGGAAGACGCACTCCTATAGAACGGGCTCCGGGCCTGCTTCAAGGCGTAAAAACACAATCCTCGTGCCGCATTGATTTGGGTGTACATATCGGACATCTTGAAACTAATGTCCTGACTGCTCGTGAGAGGACGGTCGAACTGAACCCTTTTTTTGGAGTATTCGAATATCTCATCGAAGATTCGGCAGGCAAGGCCGCAGGCAATACCTGCCAACAGAATCCTCCCCCTGTCTATGGCATCAAGGGCCAGAAGGAGTCCCCTGCCCTCCTCTCCAAGCAAGTTCTCCTTTGGAATGAGGCTATTCGCATAGGTAAGCCTACCGGTTGGAAGGAGCTTGAGCCCATCCTTTTCAGGCAGGAGCTCTACCATAAATCCGTCTATATCATCCTCGACTGCAAAGACGGTAAGGGATCGCGCACCTTTTTTCCCTTTTGTATTGACGAGAATAGTATAGATCCTGGCGAGACCTGCGTTAGAAATAAAGATCTTTTCCCCATTGAAGAGGTAATAGTCCCCCTGAGGTTCGGCAGAAAACTCGATGGCACTTGCATCAGTGCCCGCCTTTTCCTCAGTCATGGCGATTGCGCCAAAATCCCCATCACACAACCTGGGAAGAAACCTTTGCTTCAGGTCTTCTTCTCCTGCAGCACGTATAAGGTCCACCGCCCGGCTGTGAGCAACGAAAATAATCCCCAGGCTCGGACAGGTATATCCTAAGAGCTCCATAATAGTATAGATGCTTTCCTCGCTCGTGCTGCCTCCCCCGTATTCGATCGGAACAAACCGTTTGAACAGACCGATTTCAACAAGCTCTGAATATATCGATTCCCAGGGAGGCGGGAAGATAACCTTGCCGTTTTGAAACCCAAGGCCGGCTGCGTACATGGACTGGACACTGCCCATGACCCGATATTTGAGCAGCTCGACAAACCTCTCAAGAAACGCTCTGTCCTCTTCCTCCTCGCTGAAAGATCGCAGAATCTTTATCAAATGATCCACAGCTTACCTCTCTCCTAATAAGTCTCGAGTATCTTAGATCATGGATTCTCGCGAATCAAGGATAATTCAAGAAATCGATTGTTGCCTTAACTCCGTAACTAGGCTGTCCCGAGGGATATCGCGGGCTTGAGTACTTGGCTATGGGGGTTTCGATTTGTGTCTCAGTTCGGAGAGAGGCATCGCTCAGAATATACGTCTTTTCTTCGCGGCCTTGTTGGACAAAATGGAGGCATTGGGCAGAAGGGGCTCTGTGACAACGCCGATAGTTCATGTTCAAGAGGTCTTCCCGGAGCAAGCCGCTCGGTTTAATCCTCTTTTTTCCTAAAGAGATCCTCCAAGGCCTGTTTTGCCGCTGCTTGTCTGCCAAACCTGATTTCCTTCGCGCCCTTCAAGACAAAATAGTCGCAGAAATTTGCCTTTCCCTTGTCAATGACCCGCTCAGCAGAGGTCTCTTTGCACTCATTGTAGGAGCCTGTGTCATAGAACTTGCACTGTAAGCAGCTGTGTAAATCACGACTGCAGTTGGGGCAGGTGTCATTACGAGAAACCCTCCCTTCAAGATCCAACTCATGATCACAAAAGGCGCACCGTGTATTGCTCATGCTTCCTCCAGGTTGTAATGGAATCGACTATAACGAAAATGTCAATACGCAGTAAGGTGGAGTTTGGCAGAAAAAAACAGGACTGCTTACTGTAGATCTCCCACGCTTTGAGTTACGATCACAGCGGTATGCATGTTCATCTTGTTTTCCTAATGGGAAACTGTTTCAGAAATGTGCCGACCATCCCTAAAAGTTGACTTCCTTGCAGCTCATTGACGGGAGATATGGGGTTTTGCCCCCAGCCAATGATTTATACGATACACGTTACACGCCTGTAAAGAAGAATACCCTTGCCTGTCTCCAGAAAATCCTGTACAGATCTTAATACCCCTGAAGCAGGTTCTAAATATCTGTACGTCCCGTCAAGAAGGCTACCCGAACTTGGCATGATATACGGGTGCTGCCGGAGCCGTGAAGATGGATGACGAATACCAAAAGGCAGTGATTCTAGAAAATGAGATCGAGGCCCGTCTCCTCGATTCCGTACTCACGGAACGTGATATACCCCATATCATTGCTTCCTACTACGACACCGCCTATGACGGTCTGTATCAGACTCAGAAAGGATGGGGCTACATCAGCGCACCGCGCGCCTATCACGAGGAGATACAAGAGATTATCTCCTCTGTGAGAAAAGAATCGAATCTTCCGGATGGGTCATAGCCCAAGATCATGATTCCCTGGCGGATATGCCGAGGATCACCATATCAATTCATTGTGCTCATACATAATTCATCTCATTTGAAAATCGCCGCAATTGGCTCATGCCCAGGAGCCGCTCATGGTAGAAAGAAAAGTACGAATTCTGCTTGGTAAACTTGGAGAGGGGCATAAGGAGGCCTTGCAGTCTCTAGCCAGAAACTTCAGTGAAGCAGGCTTCGAGGTGATATACACGGAATTACAAGAACCAGAGGTAATTGTCACCGGGGCACTACTCCAACCTGCCCTCTCTAAAGGCCGTAATATATTCCATACAGAAGTCATCCTTGCCCACGATCATGAGCGTGGCCTTTAGTGCTCCATAGAGCATCTTATCGGTAGGATCAATAATGGCGGAGTCAAGGCCCCTGGCTATTGCCGCAACCAGAAAGGTGCGGTTGACAAGTCTCCTGTTGGGGAGCCCGTAAGAGATATTGGTCAAGCCGCATGTCGTGTGAACACCGGGGAACTGTTGCATAATGCTCTCAATCGCCTCCAGCGTTGCCATCGCGGAATCGGTATTGGTTGCAAGGGGGTAGACGAGGGGATCGATGTAAAGATCATCGAGGGCTATCCCCGAAGCGGTAACCCGTTCGACCAGCCGACCTGCCATCTTGACCTTGTCTTCAGCAGTTTCGGCCATAGACTCCGCTGTCTGACAGAGGCCGATGACTTTGGCCTTGTGCTCCGCTACCAAGGGAAGGATGCCTTCCAAACGATGGGGCTCAAGGCTAATGGAATTAATCATGGGCACGGATCTTACCAGAAGGAGCACGGACTCGATTACCTTTGGATCCGGGCTGTCAATACAAAGAGGTTGATCGGTGATGCCCTGGACCGCATCAATTAACCAGGTGAGGTGCCCGGCCTCCTCCCCGAAAAAGCTTCCTGCATTCACGTCAATGTAGTGGGCGCCGGCATTCACCTGGGCTATTGCCTCGTTCCGAATAAAATCCGCGTCACGTGCTGTTATGGCCTCTGCTATGCGCTTGCGAGATGAATTTATTCTCTCTCCAATGATTATCATGAGTGCTTGCTCCGTAGACTTTACTAATTACCCGAGGATGCAGCTACAAAGCTCCTCGCGAGCTTCACCGCTTCAGCGGCATCCTTACCGTATCCATCTGCGCCGATCTTATCGCGGTTTCAATCTGGTCCAGATCAGCATTCATTTTCTTTTTCTCCTCTCACTTCTTCGATCACTATCGTCACACAGTATCCGCTAACCGCGCAGTTCTACCATCATTCTCCTGCCGGCTCCAAATCAACCATAGCATTAGCATCTAGATGGGCCTCGGGAAAGGAAACCCCGGCCGCATCCATGAGCCCATGACAAACGATTGATGTAGGATTTCCAGCCGGTGTCCTCTCGCCTTTCCTTCCGTTGTACAATGCAGACATGACCAAATTGTGCGATGTCGATTTCATGAAAGGTCCTTCTCTGGATGTCTCGTTTCAGTTTGAGCTACAGTGTGCGATTCCCGTGGACAACGCTATCTCTCAGTTCCGGCAATCCGCCGGCAATTTATACCAAGGCGAGCAGTTAGTAAAGCCGTTTCTCGAAAAAATCTCCATTGTGCACCGTCCTTGATGGATCGCTAAGGTCAGGCCCACAATACTTTGAATTGCCGTCTCCCTTTTTGGAACAATATCCTTTCCTCCGTATGGTTTAGAAAAACCTGGTTTAGAAAACCTTGACAATGGAGTCATTTCTCGTCACTATTCGAATAGGAATCGTTGTAAGAGCGTCAAAGAAGTGAGGTCTGTCGTTGTGGCATGGGATATCTTCGGACCCAGAAGGAAAACAAAGGTGCCACCGGATGATTTCCATCTTGTTATTGAGCGTATTGAAAAACTTGCCCCTAAGGGCTTTCGCGACGAAAGGCTCATGTACTATTACAACTACAGGCAGATGCCAAGGTATCGTAAACCGCTGCTGTCTCTGTTGAGACACATATCGGGGAGACCCTTGAAGGCGGAGGATGAAGAGCTTTTCTTTCAGGAGCTGTTTCGGAAACTCAAAGATTTTTACGACGTAAGGGACAAGCTTTCTGTTGATGAAGCCGTAAAAGACTATAGTATTAAAATGAAATTGCTCCAAATATACAAGATATTCTATGATGATACCAGCTTAGCAGGGCCAAAGATCAATGAGTGTCTGGAGAAGACAGGCAAAAACTAAACGTTCTCAAAACGAGGGTAAAATGAAAATCAAGGTCGAAAGCGAAAAGATCATCAAAGCGGTTAGAAAACTGGACGGCGTTGAGATGGTGCTCGAAAACATCACTGATGCCAAGGAGGCAATTGATCTCATCCTGAGAAAGACCGAGCTCATCAACAGCGAGGACTACGGAAAGCTGAAGGAGGTCAAGGTTAGCTCTTTTCAGGAATACAAGACCTCTGCAGTGGATTATAAGATGGTTTTTCTGTTGGAATTCATCTTCGAGGAAAAGGTGCCTCTTGATATAAAGGTTTCTGTCATCAAAGAGGTACAAAGGTTCTTTGAAAAGATTTAGTGTATTCTAACCCACGTCGCGTGCTAGTTCACGAATTTCCTCGACAGCCGTAAGCTCTGAACCAAAACAGAAAATGCTTGCACGTGAGCACCATGCTGCATCCGTTTCGGTACCGTGATCCAGCAAACTTCCCTTCCTCCTCGAGTTTGCCAATACCACGTTTCAGTATCCGAGAATGAGCTCCCCCTGTGGGCCTGATCAGACCAACGAATACGGCTGGTTCCCATAGTCCCGTGGAGGGTTTTACCTTGACACCATACCTTCTTTCCTATATTGATCTAGGACTATAGCCTGACTTTCGGCACTCAATTCACTCGTATCTTAAAATTCATGCTTACATGAGAGAGGGGGAATGTTCTAAATTGGAAAGGAGCCTATTTTTCCCCTTGGGAAGGGAAAATCTTACTAGCTTTGGCGTTTATTACCATTGGAAGGATGGCCTTGTAACCTTTCGGGCTGCCAGAGAGTGGGAACAAGAAACAGATTGGTCGAGATATAGTCGGGATTTTACCGTTGAACAGCCATTGACTGCCCGTACTGCGTATCTCGGACACAAGGAAACCTGGGATCTATTTAAGAGATATAATCTGACTGGGTATCTTGACGATGTGGTTGATTTGATCAAGAAAGGAAAACACCAGGGTATCGAATGCTTTCTTGAACAGAAACAAAATATACGTTTTATCAGCAACATGCACAGCAATACCCTGGGGATCAATAATGGCTACCATGCCATCCGCAGCGGTGGAATACGACGTCACGAACCTGAGGAAGAAGAAAGAGATGTGATTGTTGACGGCCTGAATTTAAGTCGGGCCATGTCCTTTAAGAATGCCGGTGCCCAAATCCCCTTTGGTGGAAGTAAGATCACCGTTCAGTGCGCTCCGGTGGATCTCAGTGATTTTCACACACTGGGTTTTCTGGCGTACGCCTTGGACAGGACTCGATCCTTTACGGGCCCCGACATGGGTTTCTCGCCTGAACTGGCAGACGTCATGAGGCAAGAAGGATATTCCGTTAACATTACAGGCGGGTTCGACAGCAAGATTGGTCCTACCGGTGGTCCTACTGCCTATGGCGTCTATCTGGCGCTAAAAGAAGCAGTTAACTTCAGGTTTGGCGCCGAGACCCTGGCAGGAAAAACCATTGTGGTGCAGGGCACCGGGGCCGTTGGTTACCCCCTGGTTGAGGAATACCTTGCAAAAGAAGACGTTACCATATTCATTGCGGACATCGTACGAGACCCGGTAAGAAAACTAGTGGCTCAATTTCCGGGTCGTGTGAATGAGCTCGATCCCAAAGATGTGTTCAGAGTTGAGGCAGACATTTTTGCTCCCTGTGCCATGGGAGGTATCCTGGACGATGAGACCATCAGAGCGCTGAAGTGCTCCATAATAATGGGTGCGGCCAACAACCAACTCAAGGCCACTAACCAGGAAGAAGAAATCAGGCTTGCAAAAATCCTGGATAAAAAGGGTATACTGTTTCAGGTTGATTGGATGCATAATACCGGTGGGGTGATCGCCGGAATGGAAGAGTATATGTACCGGGAAAAGGCCAGCCTGGATCATGTGATGTCCCATACCGAAAAAGTCTGCAAGTACGGGGTCAGAGAAAATCTTGAGGCTGCAAACAAAGAGGAGATTACGCCCACAGAAAGAGCTTACCGATACTACTCCTCCAAGATATACCGGTGATGGACGACAGAGATCTATGTTGTCTGGCAGCGAAAAATCAGATCCTCGCCGTAATCTTTAACTGAGCCTATGAATAGATAGGGGATATTTTATTGCTTTAACCAACAAAAAAAGGAGGTAGGATCATGAAAAGAATGATGCTTATGTTCACGTTTGTTGTTGCACTGGGCCTTGTTTTCGGATCCGGGCTTTCAGCCAAGATGATCCGTATTGGTGAACACCAAATTGTCTCTCATCCGGCCCTTGATAGCGACTCTAAGGGGTTCGCCGCCGCTCTTGCAGAGGAAGGTTTCATCGAGGGCAAGAACATCATCATTGATCGGCAGAATGCCCAGGGTGATCAGGCTAACTGCGCAATAATTGCCCGGAAATTCGAAGATGACAGAGTTGATCTGGTTCATGCCATAAGTACTCCCAATGCCCAGGCTCAGGTAAAGGTGAGCAAGACCATACCCATTGTATTTTCCTCGGTCACCGACCCTGTGGCAACAGGTATTGCACCCAAAATGGGCAAGACCGGTACCCATGTCACCGGTGTGAGTGACAGGTGGCCCATCACCCTCCAGTGTGAGATGTACCAGGATCTATTGCCCAATGTAAAGAGATGGGGCACCATCTATAATGCCGGTGATGTAAATGTCACCTTTCATGTCAAGGAGATGAAGGAAGCTATAGAAGGGATGGGCGGAAAGGTTATTGAGGCCAACATTTCCACGAGTGCTGAGGTGATGCAGGCTGCGCAAAGCCTGGTGGGTCGGGTGGATGCCATCCACATCACCTCTGATAATACGGTTGTTTCCGCCTTTGAGTCTGTTGTGAAAGTCTGCAATGCGAACAATATCCCTCTATTTACCGGTGATAGGGACAGCGTGCCGAGAGGAGCCATTGCGGCTTATGGGCCCGATTACTTCTTGGTAGGATATACGGCCGGGAAAAAGGCCGCGAGAATACTGAAGGGCGAAAACCCCGGTGACGTCCCTGCGGGACTTGCATCCGAGTACAGCCTGTGGGTTAGCTTCAAACATGCCAAGGCGCAAGGGGCAAAACTCCGCACCACCCTGGTCAAAAAGGCTGCGGACAAATTGTGGGATGAGCAAGGGGCTGTTATAAAGGGTAAGTAGCCTAGGAGTTTAGGCGCAGAGGGGAGGATTTTCCTCCCCTCTTGATAAATGGCGAGTGAATGGAAATTAGTAGTTTATTGAGGACTATTCCGATATCGCTGGAACAGGGCCTGGCGTATGGGCTTGTGGCCATTGGAATAGTCATCACGTTTCGCATCCTGGCCTTCCCCGATCTCACGGTTGACGGTAGTTTTCCTCTGGGTGCATCGGTGGTTGCCCGCCTCATCATGGAAGGGGTACCGCCAATTTACGGCATCCTTATGGCCATTATCATCGGGTTTCTCGCTGGTTGCTGCACCGGTCTTCTCAATACAAAACTGAAGATCAACAGCCTGCTGGCCGGAATACTGATGATGACCATCCTGTATTCGGTCAATCTACGGATAATGGGGCGGTCAAATATACAATTACTCACAGTGAATACCCTTTTGACCCCCCTGGAGAACCTTGATGTCAACCGTTTCATCCCTATCGTTGCTTTCTTTCTTTTGGTGGCATTATGCGCAAAACTCCTGACGGATATGTTTCTCCATACCCAGATGGGTTTTGCCATGCGGGCCACCGGGGACAATGAGCAAATGATCCGTACTCTCGGCGTTAACACCGATAAGATGACGGTCTTGGGATTAGGGATCTCAAACGCCTTTGTGGCCCTGTCCGGCGCACTTGTTGCCCAGGATCAAGGCTTCTCCGATGTGGGTATGGGGATTGGGATGATCGTGGCGGGCCTGGCTTCCATAATAATTGGAGAGGCCCTCGTCGGAAAGAAGACGGTGCAACGGCTGACGCTCGCAGCACTAATAGGATCCATCATTTACAAGTTCATTATCTCCCTTGGACTCAGGCTGGGGCTGGCCCCAACGGACTTGAAGATGGCCACTGGGGTGATGGTCATACTGGCACTTGGTATTCCGGCCATAAAAAAGGGGAAGGAAGGTAAACTGCACCTGAGGGGAATCTAGAAGTTCTCAGGAGAACCATGATACGGTTGGAACGCATAACCAAGATCTTCAACAAGGGCACTATAGATGAAAAGGTGGCCATAGACGGAATTACCCTCCATGTTCACAAGGGGGAATTTGTTACGGTCATAGGCAGCAATGGTGCGGGAAAGACAACTGTTCTCAACCTCTCCTCCGGCACTTTTGCGCCGGATGAGGGCGATATCTTCATAGATGATTCCCGGGTTACCAATCTCGCCGAACACCGGCGGGCAAGATACCTCGGCAGGGTCTTCCAAAATCCCTTAATGGGAACGGCAGCTTCCATGACTATCGAGGAAAACCTCGCTATGGCAGACCTTCGCGGCCAGACTAGAACCCTCCGCTGGGGGGTCACCAAGGCACGCCGGGGGTACTACCGGGAGACACTCGAGATGTTGGGCCTCGGTTTGGAACATCGGCTGAAGGATTCGGTCAGCCTACTCTCCGGAGGACAACGCCAATCCCTTACCCTGGTCATGGTAACCTTATCCCTTCCAAAGCTACTCCTCCTAGATGAGCATACTGCAGCCCTGGATCCCAAGACGGCCCAGCTGGTCATGGATCTCACACAAAAAATCGTCGAGGAGAATAACCTTACAACCGTTATGGTCACACACAACATGCAACAAGCCATTCGCTATGGGAACCGCATGATAATGCTCCACGAGGGAAGAATCCAGTACGATATCCAAGGAGAAGAAAAGAAGGCACTCACCGTGGAGGAGGTTGTAAGAAGATTCGGGGCTAAACTGAAGGACGAGGCATTACTGGGCTAGCTTTTCCTGGCGATTATTACTCGATATGGAAAAGACCCTCTATAGCGCCAACGGAGAGCCGGTAGCATATATCTCCGATGGCTTGACTAAGGCCATCTATCTCTGGGATGGTCATCCAGTAGCCTATCTTTATGACTATCATGTGTATGGTTTTAACGGGCTGCACCTGGGCTGGTTTATCGATGACATTATGTATGATGCCGACGGGAAGAGAATCGGTTTTACCTCAACATCCTGCCCGGTACCAGTGTACAAAGAAACAGGGAAGGCAAAGAAGTATCCAGCAGCTAAAGCCGGGCCCCGATATGAACCCCCTCCCCTCCCCGATCTCGGTTTTGACTATTCAACAGAGGATCTTGAGGAATTCTTGAGAAAGGGTCAGGCCACCCTTTGATACACCTAGATCTTGCGCTGCCTCTTTCCCCTTATTCTTCATTTCTGAAAATTGCACGTCTCTGAGAAAAACCGTAAGAAACTCCAGAAGATCTACAAACCGCTCACACCTGAAAAATGTCCGGTGCTAACGGCGTGAGGATCTCATAACCATCCTTGGTGACCGCTACGGTATTCTCGAGGCCCACAGCTCCTTCGCCCGGGAATACGATCTTCGGCTCTACCGCGAAGGTCATACCCTCTTCAAGGGGGTAGGAATGGCCCTGGGCCAAAAATGGAAATTCGTTGAGTTCCAGCCCAATTCCATGGCCGACGAAACGGGTCTGGAGTCCCGGCGGTCCAAGGTAGGTGTCCTTGTACCCAAGCTTTTTTGCCAGCCTGACCGTTTTGTGAAATAGCTCCTCACAGTCGGCACCCGGCCTCGTTTGCTCCAGTACGGTGTCGTGTATGTCCCGGCATGCCTTGTAGGCATCGGTGAATTTCTTGTCTATCCGCCCGATGGAGAACATGCGGGTCTCGTCTGCCTGGTAGCCGTGGTAACACGTACCGAAGTCAACCAGTATGGGCTCCTGCCTTCTCATGGCTCGACGGCTCGCCCCCACCGGAAAGGCCGGCGAGAGCCCCAGCCCGCCCATGGGAGAATCTGACTGGCTCACAATGCCACCGGTGGGCCCGCTCAGCACATGCCAGGTGTAGGCCTCGTAGTTGAGGGATCGAACCCTGAGCAGTCCTTCATGGCCATATGTTTTGGCTGCAGCCTCCAAGAGACCGCCAAACTCGATCTCGGTCATCCCCTCCTTCAGGATTTCTCGTCCCCTTTGATACACCTTCTCCCCTATTGCTCCGGCTACCCTCATGAGATCGATTTCATAGAGGGATTTAATCTTCCGGGTTTCTCGAATGAATGCTGAGCCGTCCAAAAATGTGATGCCCGGAAACAGATCCTGAAACCGCAGGTAATCGTTCACGGGTAGGACATCCAGCTCAAGTCCCATGGTCTCGGGAAGCTTGCCATAATGAGTGTGTATGAGGGCAGGGAGTTCGCCAAGGGATTTCATGGCCACCACCTCTGCCAGCGGCGACTCGATCCGGGCCCGCTCGACCTCTCTCTTAACCATAAGGAGTGGCTTTCCCTCAAGAGGCACGTACAGCATACTGTCCTGGGTTGTCCCGGAAAGGTAGTAACAGGCCATCTTCTGAACAACCAGAAGGCCCTCCATCTCTTGCTTCTCCATGCCTCTTCTGAGCCTAAGTACCCGGTCTTGAAGTTCATCACCTGGGGTATACCGAAACCCCAACGACTTGCTCAACCCCTCCAATTCATGGCGCACCCAGTCTTCGTAATTCATCGCTTCTCCTTTCACCGCATCAAACGAGCCTGGTCTAGATTTAAAGTCTACCCTTCTCGATGAGTTCGGGACCTCATGCAGCTCCTCATCCTCTTGAATACACCCGATTCATTGCCGTTTATGTAAAGCAAGTTTACCCTTTTTGCAACTGTAATAACAGGATCGATTATTGCTGTGACTTCTCAGAACAATGATGAGCAGTCATTTAGCTTACTGTGGCAATCATGAGGGATATGGATATCTTTTTTCACTTCACCCTTTTGAATAGCTTATTTGAATTACCCATAGAACGATAATAAGCCATTGGTATCGATCATACACCAAAGGAGGTCATGGCTGTTTTCGAGAGGCGATATCTTAAAAAGAATACCACCGGGTCTTGCAGTGGCCACAGAGGTGGGGTTTACACCATGTGAGCCCTGGGAGTCTATGTCTGGCTCATCTAAACCCCACCTCTGTGACCACATCCCGTGAGGCCAATAGATATCGCCTTGAGAAAATGGGCATGACCGGATAGGGATATGTATGTATACGTCCTCTAATCACTATACCAATGAACCACCCTGCAGCAAGTTGCAGGGTATCAATGTTAAAGTCCCCTCCCTTAATGGGAGGGGGTCAACCTGCCAGCTTTCAGGCCGGTAAAGGGGAGAGTGACCAAACACCTTATCACCCCCACCTAACCTCTCCCATCAAGGGGGAGGCACTATGTGGTAACCCTGCAGCCCCGATTTGACGGGATCTACACTTCGCTTCGAAAAGTTGCAGGGAATTATCAAGTTAAAGGTATTGCCGCAAAGGTTCCGAAGGAGCTGCCGAGATTCGTAATCACAACAACGAGTAGGATTTGTGTGATCTTATTTTTCCAAAATCCTTTCAGAGAAGAGGGGTCTTCAGAGGGATTCTCGAAATCCCGAACCCCTGGCTTTCCGATGAGGGCTTCCACCGGACCGCAAACCCAGTCCGCTGCAATCATGGGAATAAGAGATGTTAAAGGAGGGGCTGTGCGGGCACGGCCAAAAATCAGGGCACCCGACAAGCATCGTCACGTTGTTTTTGAAGCAATGCCACTGCTTCGTATTCCTGTCAAACAGAGGGGTTCTTATCATTTATGCTTGACACCTGCCCTTCTTTTGCCTATTATCCGACGCACTAAAGATTAAATCGTTGGTATAAGGGTCGGTTCTTGTTTCGCAGTAGCATACCTAACTTCTAACCCATTAATTAAAAGGAGGAAGAGTTATGAAAAGTAATCGGTCTTTTTGGTGTTTGAGCGTGGTATTCGGGCTGGTTTTGGTCTTCGGCCTGACCTCCGGGGTATGGGCGGCCAACATCAGGATCGGTGTGGCTGCCCCGTACACAGGCAATTTGGCATCTTACGGTGACAACATCAAGTCCGGCGTTAACCTCATGCTTAAAGAGATCAATGATGCTGGCGGTATTAATGGTCAGAAGGTAGAGCTTGTCTGGGGTGATGATCTCTGCCAGCCTAAAGACGCCGGTACGGTCGGCGCTAAATTCGCAGCGGACAAAAGCATCGTGGCAGTCATTGGCCACCTCTGCTCCTCTGCCACCCTGGCTGCCATGCCCATCTACGTTCGGAAAGAGCTCCCTGCCCTATCTCCCACCTCTACTAATCCGACCATTGGCGATGTGGGCATGGGCTGGTTCTTCCGGAATTGCTACACCGACGATTTTCAGGGTAAGTTTCTGGCCGTATATGTTGTGCCAAATTTGCTGGGCAAGCACAAGGTAGCCATCTTTTATGAGAACAATGACTACGCCATCGGCCTCAAAAATTCCTTTGTAGAAGGGGCCAAGTCTGGTGGTGTGACTGTGACTGGCGCTGAGGCTTACATGACCGGGACAACCGACTTCACGCCCCAGCTGACCAAGCTTTTGCGCGATAAGCCTGAGACGATCTTCCTGTGCGGCTACCACCCTGAAGGCGCCCTGATTGCTGGCCAGGGTCGTAAACTGGGATTTAACGGCCCATTCTTTGGTGCTGACGGCATTGACAATGAAGACTATATTAAAATTGCAGGCAAGGCAGCCGACAACACCTATTGCACGGTTCCGTTCCTGGCCGATTCTGCAAGTCCGGCCGGCAAGAAATTCGCTGCCGAGTACAAGAAGGCCTATGGACGTGATGTAGACTGGATGAGCGCCAATGCATATGACTGCCTGGGTATCCTGGCGCAGGTCATTGCCAAGACCGGACCGGATCGCAAAAAGATCCGTGACGGCCTGGCCGCGATCAACTCAAAGGCCAACGGTTACAAAGGTGTCACCGGCCTTACTTATTTTGACAAAAAGGGTGATTGCTCAAAACCTGCGTTTGTCAAGAAGGTCGAAAACGGCAAATTTGTAGCAGCCAAGTAATTGCTATAATGACTTGAGTGAACCACTATGGGCGCCGGAACTTTCGGGTTCCGGCGTCTTTCAATGAATTAGCCCGTACTGATATAATAGGTGGTATAAGGAAGGTTTTGACGACAAGTCCGTGAGAATGTGTAGGGCTATTGAACATTAAGATTTCGGATGTGTTGTGTCAAACCAAAGGCCTGCCTGGAAAAATCTATTAGGTTCGCACCAGCAGAGCTGCTGGTATCCTGTGAGTAAATAAAGGGGGACGTTTGTTTTTACAGCAGCTTGTCAACGGCCTGGTCATCGGCGGCATATACGCCATGATTGCGGTGGGTTACACCATGATCTACGGTGTTATTCAGCTTATAAACTTTGCCCACGGCGAGATCTACATGCTAGGCGCCTTTTTCGCCATCACCTTTATTGCTTTTCTGGGTCTGCCCTTTTACGTCGCATTTCTCCTTTCCATGGCCTGCTGCTCTATCTGCGGTGTGTTGTTGGATATCGTTGCGTATCGCCCATTAAGACAATCACCCCGCCTCGCAGCGCTGATTACGGCCATCGGAATGTCGATCTTCCTTCAAAACCTGGCTATGGTCATTTGGGGGTCCCGGCCCAAGCCCTTCCCGCACGGGTCCCTGCCTGCGTATTTTGAGAAAACGGCCGTTACCTTTGGTGGGGTCAATCTCTCCTGGTTTCATCTGTTTATCTTTGGCATAACGATTGTCATGATGATTGGGCTTAATCTTATCATCAAGAAAACCAAGTGGGGCAAGGCTATGCGGGCCGTGGCCCAGAATAAGACTATGGCCGCCCTTACCGGGATAAACGTCAACCGGGTCATCTCTTACACCTTCGCCCTGGCCGGAGCCTTAGGAGGGGCCGCGGGCATCATGGTGGGTGCTTTTTACAACTCGATCTATCCAACCATGGGTTACATCGCCGGGGTCAAGGCATTTGCCGCTGCCGTGCTGGGCGGAATTGGCTCGGTGCCCGGGGCCATGCTTGGCGGGGTTGTGCTCGGTGTGGCAGAGGCCTTTGGTGCGGGCTATTTGAGCTCGCTCTACAGGGACGGTATCTCTTACGGCGTTATGATCATCGTTATTGTATTGATACCTGCAGGTTTATTCGGCAAGGTACTCAAGGAAACCAAAAAGAGTATGTGAGATGGGTAAAGTAGTTCTGCAAGATGCATATAACAAGAGTAAGGTAGCTCTGCAAAAAACGAGTCTCGGCGCTAAAATTAGAATCAGTTTTTTGATTGTTGCCCTCATCCTGCCGTTTTTGCCTTTTGTCAGCGATTACATACTTCATATTGCTATCCTTATCTTTCTCTATATGATTTTATCCTTAGGACTTAACATCGTGCCTGGCTTCAATGGGCTGCTGGACTTAGGCTACGTTGGGTTTTATGGCATCGGGGCCTATACGTCTGGTCTTCTTACCTATCACTTTGGTCTTTCATACTGGTTGATTATTCCCTTTGCCTTCATTAACGGCGCCATCTGGGGTATCCTATTGGGCGCCCCAACGCTCAGGCTCACTGGCGACTATTTTGCCATTGTGACCTTTGGCTTTTCTGAACTGGTGGTACTCTTTCTGACTAACGAGATCTGGCTTACCCGGGGGCCTTTGGGCCTGCCAGGGATTGATGTGGTGTCGATTGATCTTACCCTCTTTGGTGGCCCTAAATGGGAGTTCATAGGCGAGTTGCCATATTATTATCTTGCCATCGCCATGGTCCTGGTGACCTTATTCGTCATGAACCGCATCCAGGACTCCCGCCTGGGAAGGGCCTGGTTTGCCATTCGCGATGACGAGGTAGCTGCTGTCTCTTGCGGCATTAATCTGTTGGCCTATAAGGTCATCGCCTTTGCCATCAGCGCCGCCTTCGGAGCAGTGGGCGGGAGCTTCTTCGCCAGATGGGTAACATTCCTATCGCCGGACATGTTCAAATTCTGGGAGTCCTTTTTGATTTTGTGCATGATCGTACTCGGCGGAATGGGCAATATTTGGGGAGTCATGATCGGAGCCGTGGTACTGGTTTCCATGAGTGAGGTACTTCGTGAACTGCTGCCTCTTTTGGGGCTCCCGGTAGAGGGCCGTTTCCTGGCCTTTGGTCTCATTATGGTTCTCATGATGCGGTATCGCCCGGCCGGTATATTGCCCATTCCGGCGGTAGCCGCTCAGATGCGAGCCGGTCGGGTCAAAAGGAAAAAAGTTAAACCTGTTGTGGGCATGACAAAATGACTCCAATCTTGGAAATAAAAAAGCTGTTTAAGAGCTTTGGCGGGCTGGAGGCACTTAAAGATATAAACTTTAACATTGACCGAGGCGAGATTATTGGCCTTATAGGACCAAACGGCGCTGGGAAGACCACTCTCTTTAATTGCGTAGCCGGTATCGAGAAGCCAACCGGAGGCCAGATTGTGTTTACCAACGGTGGCAACACCGTCTCTATCGGCGGTAAGAAGCCAGAAGCTGTCACTGCCCTGGGAATTGCCCGCACATTTCAAAACATCCGGCTCTTTGACAACCTGACTGTGCTCGATAACGTCAAAATCGGCCGTCACTGCCGAACCAAATCAACCTTTTTCGGTGCCGTAGTCAGGAACAAGTTCCAGCGGTCAGAAGAAAAGGCGATTACAGAAACTGCCAACCAGTTCCTTGAGTTCGTCGGACTCAAGGGCCGCGGCCAAGAGATCGCCGCCTCAATGCCTTATGGCAATCAACGTCGCCTGGAAATAGCCAGGGCACTGGCCACCGAACCCCATCTGCTTATGCTTGATGAACCGGCAGCCGGAATGAACACCCAGGAATCCCGAGATCTCATGGCCCTGATTCGTCGCATCAGGGACAAAGGCATCACGATTTTGTTGATCGAACATGATATGAAAGTGGTTATGGGTGTCTGCGAACGTGTAGTGGTAATCAATCACGGCGAATGGCTGACGGAAGGAGAACCTCAAGACGTTCAGAACGATCCGAAGGTGATTGAGGCATATTTGGGCACAGGAGCTGCCGATGCTGCTTAAACTGGATAACGTCAAGACCTACTACGGAAATATTCGTGCCCTTAAAGGCATTTCCATGGAGGTGGATGAGGGTGAAATCGTCTGTCTTATCGGTGCCAACGGGGCCGGAAAATCGACCACCCTGATGACTATCAGTGGCGTCCTTACACCGGTGGATGGCGACGTGATCTACCAGGGGCAGTCAATCGCAGGGGTCCGACCGGATACTATCGTCAAGATGGGAATATGCCAGGTCCCTGAGGGACGGATGATCTTCCCCATCCTTACGGTCGGGGAAAACCTCGACCTTGGCGCCTATCTCAGAACCGATCCGAATGGGATTAAAGAGGATCTTGACCGGGTCTTCAGCCTCTTTCCTGTCCTCCGCGACCGTCGAAAACAGCACGGCGGCACCCTCTCCGGAGGTGAGCAGCAGATGCTGGCCATTGCCAGGGCCCTCATGGGGCAGCCGAAGCTCATGTTGCTAGACGAACCCTCACTCGGCCTTGCACCTATCCTTGTTGATATTATCTTCAATACCATCCGGCGTATCAGCGAGCAGGGAACGACCATCCTTCTGGTAGAGCAGAACGCCCAGCTTGCCTTGCAATTATCCAACCGTGGTTACGTTCTCGAGACCGGGGAAATCACGCTGGCCGATACATCTGAAGAACTGCTCAACAATGAAGAGGTAAGAAAAGCCTATCTCGGAGATTAATATACGACTCTCTACCCAGCCCCAACTTCACAGAAACCCAGCCCTGTATTGAGTTACGTCTCGGTTTTTGCCGGCTTGCCTGTCCCGGCCCGGTACGGACCAGGAAGGAATGGCCTCGCCAGAATAGATCAGCTTGCCATCAGGTCTAAGCGAAGGCCTTGATCATTAAAGGTATTGCCACAAAGGTACCGAAGGTGCTGCCCAGATTCGTAAACACAACAACCAGCAGGATTCGCGTTATCTTGTTTTTCCAAAATCCTTTCAGAGAGGAGAGATCTTCAGAGAGATTCTCGAAATCCCGAACCTTTGGTTTTGCGATGAGGGCCTCCACGAGGCCCGAAACCCAACCGGCAGCGATCATGGGGTTAAGAGATGTTAAAGGAGCCGACAGCACGGCCGAAAGAATCGTCAATGGATGCCCCAGCGCAATCGCGGCACCGAGACCGGCCAAAACGGCGTTTGCCAAGACCCACCATTTGATCATATGAGTCCCTGCAGCGGTACCGGCAAGGTAGAAACCCAGAATAATCAATGCAATAATGAGGGAGGGAATGCCCCACTTAAGATAGCTCAAGACTTTTCCTTTTGGAGGCATTTGGTCCAGAACGCCAATATCGACGGGGCTATTCCAATACCTCTGGATGCCTGGCACGTGCCCGGCTCCCACTGCTGCAACAATTTTCGTGCCCGGTGCATTTCTGATCTGGTAAGCAAGGTATTGGTCCCTTTCGTCGATCAAGATACGCTTTATTTCCGGAAGAGACTCGCCCATTTCCAGGAGGAGCATCTCGAGGACGTCCTTCTGCTTCATCTTCTCCACATCCTCTTCGCTGATGTCATCCAATTGACCGGCTGAAATGACAAACTGGACCAACAGTTTTATCTTTGTCCAAAACCCCATGAGGCGCCACGTTCTCGACAGGGTGATGCGTATATCCCTATCGGCCAGATGGATCTGTGCACCTGCCGCTTCAGCAGCTTTAATGGCTCGGATAATCTCCTCCCCCGGTTTTATGCCCAACTTCTGCCCGATCTTCTTCTGGAAGTGTGCGAGCATGAGATTCGATAGTAATAGAAAGGCCTTCTTCTCCCTAATAACCTTAATGAGATTAGTGTCCTGCCATTGGCTTTTCCGGGTAATGGCCTGATATCTGGACTCGCAGAGCTCGATACACACCGTATCAGGCTTCTCCTCACCGATAACCCGCTCTACCAGCTCGGCGCTCTCCTGAGACACGTGAGCAGTCCCAAGGAGAACAACCTCTTTTCCTTCAAAACTCAGGCGGTATATATCGTTGTTGTCGATCATGGAAATCCCATATGCTCTCTTCTCAGTATGAGTGGTGCGTCAGTTCGGTCTAATACGGCCTTTCCGCGGTGAAGCGGTTTCTTGGAATGACCGGATTCAACTGTTGCCTCTTATCACACTTCATAGTGCATTCCAAGGGCAAAGGAAAGTAAACTACTTTTCTGTGCGCTTTCAAAATGCTACGATTGTTTAGAAGGCTTCCTTCCTGTATTCAAATCATATCGCGAGAGAAAGGGCTATCAATGAGCAAATTTCTCATTCTGGATATTGGTGCCGGCACCATGGATCTGCTTTACTATGACACGGAATCCGGCCTGCATTACAAGGCAGTCGCCAAATCCCCGATACTACACCTGGCAGAACGGGCGAAAGAAGTTCCAGGAGATCTCCTGATCATGGGAAGCGAGATGGGCGGAGGTGCCCTGTCGCAGGTTTTGATACGGCGCGCCCAAGACTCCCACGTCCTTATGACAACATCTTCGGCAGCTACCATCCATCATGATATGGGCAAAGTGCAATCCTGGGGCATTGCAATAATTGAGGACGCAGAGGCGGAACGATTGTCACGTGATCCGAAATACAGTGTCATTACCGTTGGCGATGTAGATCCTGAACGCTTGAGGCACATTGTGAAAGGGCTGGGGGTTCCCTTTTCATTTGACGTGATCGGTATCTGTGCCCAAGACCACGGTATACCACCGGAGGGCATGTCTCATCTCGATCATCGCCATACGGTCTTTAAGGCCAGTTTGGATAGGAACCCTTTTCCCCACGCCTTGCTCTATGAACGGAATGAGGTGCCGGTCACCTTCAACCGGCTCACCTCCATAGCGGAGAGTGCCGCGCTGTTGCCGACAGAAGAGGTTTATGTCATGGATAGCGGCATGGCAGCCATCCTGGGGGCAACTATGGATCACAGAGCGAGCCTGAAACAAAAGGTGCTGATTTTAGATGTGGCAACATCTCATACTGTCGGCGCTGCCCTCGTGGGCGGAGAAATTGCCGGATTTTTTGAATACCACACCAAGGACATAAGCCTTCAGAGATTGGAATCGCTCTTGGTAAGCCTTGCTGATGGGGCGTTGGAGCATACTCAGATATTAAAAGAAGGCGGGCACGGCGCATACATCCGTGAAGCCTTCGGGTTTCAGGCAACAGAAATCATTGTGGCGACCGGCCCGAAGCGCAGGTTGATTGAGAACTCGCGTTTGCCGATTCATTTTGGGGCACCTCTCGGTGATAATATGATGACCGGAACGGTTGGCGTTTTAGAGGCAATACGAAGACATAAGGGACTGGAGCCAATTAGCTACCTGTGATCCACCTGAGGTATTCTTCGCGGCTGCATTCTAACCGATTAAGGCTCTTGGATAACCCCTATCAAACTGCCGGTCTCACCTCCATCTTAGTGGAGGCAGGAAACCCTCTTCTTTCGCCTATGCCCTTAAGATTGGGAGGAGGTATTCTTCAGGCTATTTCCCCGCATATTCGCCCTATATTGGCGAATATTTCATGACTGTCGAGAGTTGTAAATTGCCTATCCCTGTAAACAACTCGGCCGTTGATGATGGCATCTCTTACATCTGCGCCAGTGGCGGCATATACGAGTTGCGAATAGGGATTATAGGTGGGTGTCATATGAGGGGTATCTGTAGAAATGATGACGATATCGGCCTTTTTTCCCTCTTCAATAGTCCCTATCATGTTTTCCAGACCGATGAGCTGAGCTCCCCCGATTGTGGCCATCTTCACCACGCTTTCGGCATCAAGGAGTGTGGGATCAAGGTAAGCAACCTTGGCCAGCTTGGCAGCGGTATCCATCTCTCTCAGCAGATCAAGATTATTGTTTGAGGCGCAGCCATCCGTCCCCAGACCTACAGTCACACCTTTGCCCAGCATCTTAGCCACCGGGGCTATGCCTGAGCCGAGTTTCATATTGCTTTCAGGGCAATGGGCAACTTTTACCTCGCGCCGTGACAAGAGGTCTATTTCCTCATCGCTCAAGTGAACGGCATGGGCGGCAATCAGATTGCCGTCAAGGACTCCCAGGGCATCCAAATAAAAGACAGGGTCTACCTGGGCTTTCTTCCTTATCTCTTCAGTTTCCTCCTGAGTTTCAGACAGATGGGTTTGCATAGGTAAGCCAAATCTATGGGAGATGTCACAAGCCTGACGCAAGGTGTTTTCCGAGCAGGTCACTGGGCTGTGGCAGAACAACCCAGGCGTAATGAGATCGGAAAAACCGATCCAGCGTTCCAAAAATGCCGCACCGACATCCAGGTTCCTCTTGGGATCGGGGACACCGGGGGCCGGAAAATCGATGACGCCTTGAGCCACAAGCGCCCGCATTCCTGCCTTATCCGCTGCCCTGACGATCTCGTCGGCAAAGAAATAGCTGTCAACGGCGGTAGTTGTGCCTGACGCAATCATCTCCAGGCATGCGAGCAGACATCCCCAGTACACGCTGTCTGGGTTCAAGTATTTTGCTTCCGCCGGAAAAATATAGTCGAAGAGCCAGGTCTTTAAAGGAAGATCGTCAGCCAGGCCTCTGAAGAGAGTCATCGGTGAATGACTATGGGCGTTTACAAGGCCAGGCAGGATAATGGCGCCCTCTGCCTGTATGACCACATTCGCTTCAGGCACCGGACCATTTTCACGGACGGAGACATCCTCGATCCTGTCACCGCAGATGCATACCCTGCCATTAGGTAAAGGATCCTTGCCTCCTACCATAGTCAGGAGGGTGCCTCCCTCTATGACGATGTCGAAAATTCTTTTGCTTCCCGTCATTCTTTTCTGCTAGTCAACAATCACCCCTAAAAAGGGTGGCTTGACCTTGACCCTGAAAGGGTCTTTAATCTCTCACGGAGCACTCAGAGCACTCAGAGAATCAAAATTTTCTCATAATACACAAGAGATTGCTTACCTTGCCCCTCTGGGGCGTGCAATCACGCTACGCGGGATTGCGTATGGGAAAGGTTTTAAAAGGAAAAAAGAATGCATTCTTTTTTCCTTAAAGACCTTCTCCCATAAAACGGTAAGCAATCAGTCCGCAGTTACTTTACTCAGAGGCCTCTGCGGGCTCGAGCACTCCTGACTGCAGGAGTGCGGGCGAGAGATAAAAGGTTAAAACTTACCCATCTGCATAGCATAGCTTGGAACACCCCGCTGCGGAGCAGGATGGTTTATGGTATTAATTAATTTTACTACCTCGGGTTTTATCTATAGAATAAACCGGAAAAAAATGAAAGCCTAATCAGGGTCACGTTAATCACCACCCTGTGAACAGGCGGCTTGAATGCCGGCCCTCAAAGGGTCTCCGTATATCTCTCACCCCGTTCAGCATGCTTCCCATGTAACGAGACGGACACGCGAGAGTATATTAATACAATCCTTTCACGAGCAAAGCTGAACGATACCATCCCGCAAAGCGGGAGAGCTTTGAACACTACTAGAAGGAATACGGTATGGCTGTTGTGGCTCCCTTTAAAGGGATGACCTATAACGTTAGCAAGATAACTCACTTTGAAAGAGTTGTTACCCCCCCTTATGATGTCATTTCTGAGAGGGAACAGGACGAGTACTATGAAATTGATCCTTACAATGTCATACGGCTAATCCTGGGGAAAAGGAAGATCGGTGACTCTGATTGGGATAACAGATATACCAGGGCAGCAGATATCTTTTCAAGATGGGAGTCCGGAGGAATCCTGGTCAGACCCCAACTTCCCTGCATCTATCTGGTATCTACTGAATATGAACTCCCGGACCAAAGCGAGAGAAGAACCCGATGGGGGTTTATTGCACTGGTCCGAATAGAGGAACATGATTCATCGGTAATCCTTCCTCACGAAAAAACCTTTACTGTTCACCGCGAAGACAGATTGAAACTGATGAGGGCCTGTAGTGCTCAATTTAGCCCGGTTTTCGGGCTCTATGAGGATAAGCCCAATACTGTCTTGAGCACGCTTGAGGAGATAAAGGATTCTCCGCCAAAGATATCCTTCCGGGAAAAGGGTGGCTATTATTACAGGATGTGGGAGGTCAATAGGGCCCCAATTATCAGTGCCATTGTTCATGAGATGTCGCCGAAGCCAATTATCATTGCCGACGGACATCATCGCTACGAATCAGCTCGAAATTTCAGAAACCTCATGCGATCTCGTTACGGAGTCCACGAGCTTGAGAGGCCCTATGATTACGTCATGATGTATCTGACTAACATGGCCGATAAGGGATTGGCCATATTGCCCTACCATCGGCTATTCAAGTCATATCCCGATTTCAGGGCCGAACAATTCCTCTCGGCTGCTCGAAAATGGTTTGATATCCTCTCCTTCCCTTTTTCAGAAAACGATCAGAAAGAGGCGACGAAGGGTTTTCTTAGCCAACTCAGTGCTCACGGTCGCGATACCACCGCTATCGGTTTTTACTACAAGGGATCCAGGGATTTCTACCTGCTCTGTCTCAAGCCTGGCGCGCGGGAAGAATTGGGCACCGACTTACACCCTGCACTTAAGAAACTCGATGTTTTAGCCCTATCCCGCCTTGTATTTCAGCGAATCATGGGCATAAGAAGGGAAGATTTGGACGACGAGAGGATCATTGAATATGAGAGCGACACCGGCTTGACACTCTCGTCGGTCCTTTCCGGAAGAACTCAGATGGCCTTCCTGGTGAATCCCACAAAGATAGAACAGATCATCGAGGTAACCGGGAATTCTCTGTTAATGCCCCGAAAGTCTACCTTTTTTCACCCGAAGATCTTGACAGGGCTGGTATTCAATAAGATAGACCCTTCTGATATAATCCAGGTACCGGAGAGCAGAGGGTAATGACGGTGGTTAGCAAGGCAGGCGAGACCGTAGACATCTTTCTCAATGGGAGATTGAAAATCGTCCAATCCCAAAGAGGCTATAGATTCTCCGTTGATGCCCTGCTCCTGGCGGATTTTGTGTTAACGGGAGATGAGGATATGGTGGCCGACCTGGGTGCCGGCTGCGGCATCATCTCCCTTTTTTTGGCGGTAAAAAAAAAGCCCCGTTTTATTGTCGGCCTTGAGCTCCAGGACGAATTGGTCTCTCAGGCTCGGAGGAATGTTGCCCTAAATAAGCTCGCAGAAAAGGTCGCCATCATCCAAGGGGACCTCAGACATCTGCCACTCTCCACAGGGTTCGCTGACATTGTTGTCTGCAACCCACCTTACAGGACGGCACAAAGCGGTCGGATTAACCCTGATGTTGGTAAAGCAATTGCCAGGCATGAGATCGCAGTTTCGCTTGATGCCATATTGGCTGCAAGCAAGGCACTCCTTAAACGTAAAGGCAGATTAGCCCTGATTTATCCGGCAAACAGGATGGCGGAAATATTCACAAAGATGAGACGGGCGCGGCTCGAGCCCAAAAGGCTTCAAATTATCTTTCCGGATTCAGCATCCGAGGCCAAGCTCGCATTAATCGAAGGGAGACTGCAAGCAAGACCCGGCCTCAAGATCCTGCCTCCCATATTCGGGCAAGGTGATGATTCACTCTGAATAACAATCAGGTTATCTTTCGATATTTCGCCTGTGGCCGGGCCTGAACGAAATACATTGATCTACCGAAGAAGTACAGACTGGAAGAAAGACGATAGGCTAACACAATTGCTTCATAGAGGATAGGCATGTATAGCGCAATTCTCGACATCGATAATTTCAGAAAGCTTGGGCGTTTGAATTCCGCTTTCCCTTATGGAGACTTCAAGAATCCCGCTTGAAATATGAGCTAAGTTTGATGAACTCGTAAAAAGTCGTCACTCCGGTGAAAACCGGAGTCCAGGACCTCTGTAACTAACTGAAAAGACTGGATTCCGGCTTTCGCCGGAATGACGGAAAATGGTCATTTCCGACTTTTTACGAAGTCATCAAGTTTAGACTGTCTGCATTTTGCTAATCCAGTAAGAAATGTTGCACGACGCCTGTGTATGTTACGTATAATAATCTTGAGCCAGGAGACTTGTGGGAGACCTGCTATTTAATAGCAGAAATCGATACCTGCTTGCTATTTCCCATTTGATTCCGTAATCTCTAGTGAGATCCGGCGATGTTCGGATAGAAGCTCTGGTAAGAAATCTCGACCTCCGGACTCTGGGAGTTCATCTTTTCATCAGAACCGAAAATCCAATCAAAGAAGGTCAACAGTTTCTGCTCACCTTGCAACCAATTGAACTGCCCTGAGGGTTTAAGAAATGAAACCAATTGTCGATCCTGATGATTTTCCCGCTACTGGCAAATGTACTTATTTAAACGCTGCAAATGTTGCCTTAATGTATCGCGGTGCTGAAAAGGCTATCATCGACTGGCAGAAAGACGTAGCTGAGAATGGTAGCATGAATTTTGATGAATCTGCGGAAGCTAGTGTCTTTGATGAATTACATCTCGCAGCCGCTCGTCTATTTAATACCGAACCTGAAAACATAGCTGCAGGTTCGAGTGCTACGGAACTCCTCAGTTCATTGGCTTGGGCAATTATGCCAGGACCGGGCACCAATGTTGTAAGTACCGATATCGTATTTCCCAGTGCGATTTATCCCTGGAGGCGTGTAGCAAATCATACCAACTGTGAGATTAGATTTGCCCAGGGGCGAAACAGTTATGTGAATCCAGATGATATCATTCAACTTATTGATAAGAACACGGCTGTTGTGTGCATTTCTCATGTCGAATATAGCGGCGGCCAACGCTTTGATCTGGCAAAGCTAGCTGAAGCAACCCACGCCCAGGGTGCTCTATTTGTGGTAGACGCGACGCAATCAGCAGGCGCGATACCGATAGATGCCCCCGGTTGTGGAATCGATGCTTTGGTTTGCGCCGGATATAAGTGGCTTTGCGGGCCATTTGGTGCAGCTGTAATGTATCTTGGACCTCATTTACAGGCTGAGTTGGAGCCAGGCTTGGTAGGGTTTCGGAGTCACAAAGATATGTGGGATCTTCAGGCAGACAGAATCGAGTTTCCAAAAACTGCAAACCGTTTTGAGTTTAGCACTATGGCCTTTGGATGCGCCATCGGTTTGGCACGATCAATAGAATACCTCTTAGACGTTGGTGTGGACCGCATTTTTAGGTACAATAACTATCTGTCGGATTTACTGATTCAAGGATTACAAGAACGCAACTTCGAAATAATCTCGCCTTGTGGAGACACAGAACGTAGCTCCATTGTGGCTGCACGGTTTCCCGGTAAAGATTCAGCGGAAGTGGCTCGCAAACTCAAAGAGGCACGGGTTATCGTTTCATTTAGGAAAGACTTTGTGCGGTTTTCCCCACATCTTTACAATCAAGCTGCGGATATTGAAAAAGCTCTAGAGCACATTGATGAGATTTGTAGTACTAGTGGTCATAAACGATGAAAAATCAATTTGTTACACTTCACATGAAGAAGGTGGACTTCCCGTAATTTTAAGATTACAAATCGTAGCTGAAAGGTCAATATCGGATTGGACCCCGGCACCGAAAAATCACCTTAGGAAATACCTATTTCAAGATGGATTCAACAGTTCTCGCCGATGCGCAACTCTGCTTATTTCAGTTAGTTATATGCACCCCCGCCTATAGATGTTACGCATAATAAGAGTACGCGAGGAGAAGACTTGCGGGAGACTCTCTAAATGTAGCGGGTTGTACTTTAGCGCAGTCTTAGCCTACTTAGCGTAAGCTTGACTTTAGACCGGCCCCTCAAAACGATAGATTACAAGGACAAATACTTGCCATGTAATATAGAATTAAACTCTTGGAGGGATTTTCGCACCACAGAATTTGCACGCTACTGCTTCCTTTACTCCTCGGGCCCTGACTATCTGATCTCTTTTGCACTTGGGGCACGTACGTCTAAGCTTTTTAACCATGCTGATTATTCTCTGAAAAAATATTACAGTCATCAGCTCTCGCGCTCCAGAGTTCCAAATTGGCTTAAGCAAGCCAGCAATCTCTCAAGATGACAAATGACGATGTATCTTACAATTGTGTTCTCAAAAAACCTAGGTAGAAAAATGGATATGCCATTAAACGGTGAAGAGTTCAGTGTCAGTTTTTGTTGCTCGATAGAGCGCATCACAGGGTCGCTTTATGGAGCATGTGTTAAATCATTTCCTATTATCGGCACCAGTTATGGTGTTGCCATCGGGTTGAGACAATGTTTCGAAGGCAGTAATTTCATCGGGTTTACCTATTACTGCCACCAAATCTCCAGCCGCAAAGCGGTAATCGGCGGGTGGATTAGGCTTGAACTTTGCTTCACGTATCACCCCTACAACGGAGACACCAGTCTGGCTCCGTATCCCTACCTCTCGAATGCTTCGATCATTCAGAGTACTGCCGGAAAGCACCTTCACCCAACTCATATCCAGTAAGCCTTTAGCGCTATGAAGTTCAGTGATCGTAGGGTAATCATTGAGGGATTGATAGAGAGGTGCATACAATTCCCGTCTCACTGCATCGGTGTAGTTTTGTATTTCGATAACTGGGATGTGTAAACTGAGCAATGCCTGGCGGGTAATCTCTAAGCCAGCTTCAAACTCCGGCTGGACAACCATATATACGCCCTTGTCATACAATGCTTTCATTTGCTCAATTCCTTCAGCTCTGGCTACAATGTTCAAATGCGGGTTGAGTTGACGAGCACAACTAACGATGGATTGGGCAACAACAATAGCTGGGGTTGTGATGAGCAGCAATTGAGCTTTTTTAATTTTAGCCGCCTCTAAAACTATAGGCTTGCTAGCATCTCCGTAAATTACAGGCAAACCAGCTGTTTTCGCATGTTCAATCCGTCGATAATTCAGTTCGATGATTACGAATGCTATTTCCAGATGTTTCAAGACCTGAGCCACGTGCGAACCTATTCGTCCTCCGCCAGCTATCACGAAATGGTCTTTGAGTCCGCTTTCTGGAACATTGATTGTTTGCAACGGTTCGTGTTTGAACCAGCGATTTCGGAGAGCGTACAGCGGGGCAGTTAGTCCCGAGATGAATGGGGTTAGCACCATCGTCATAATTGCAGTGGTAAGCACTAACAAATACACATCGCTGCTAATTGAATTCGCGCTAAGGGCGACTCTGGCAAGCACAAAGGAAAATTCGCCAATTTGAAAGAGCCCCAGACCCACGGCCAGAGGCACGACATTTCTATAGCCAAAGATAATAGCCAGTGCTGCAAAAATCAGCCCCTTACCCAGACTAACCAGCACCACCATAAGCAGCACTTTATTCCAATTTGGCACTAAGAAGGCAGGGTCCAGCAACATACCCACCGAAGTAAAGAAAAGGAGTCCAAACAGGTCTCGCAATGGAATGATGTCGCTTAATGTCTGATGCCCATAATCGGACTCGCTTAGAACCATGCCGGCAACGAATGCTCCGAAAGCAAAGGAGAGCCCTAAGAGATAGGTACCATAGCCAATTCCAAGGCCGATAGCAGTGATTGCCACAAGAAACAACTCTCTCGAATTCCAGCTGGCTACATAAGTCATCAGGCGAGGAAGGAGTCGCGTGCCGAGGAGAATCATCAGGGTAATGAAAAGGGTGGCTTTCATCGCTGCGAAGCTTAGCAGAGTGATACCGCTTTTTGGGTTATTTAGAATCGGTAAGACAACCATCATTGGCACGACCGCCAAATCCTGGATAATCAGCATACCGATCATAACCTTGCTGGAAAGTGTTCCTAACCATCCCCGATTCATAAGGGTTTTTAGAATGACCATTGTGCTGGAGAGTGAGATTAATGCCCCTAACCAAACGGATGGTATCCACTCCCAACCAAACCACCAACCAATAGCAAAACCATAAGCCATAGTCAGAAGGATCTGTATGGGCGTCCCGATGAGAGCAATCTTGCGTACTGGCCTCAATTCCTTGAGGGAAAACTCCAAACCTAAGGCGAATAGCAGAAGCGCAACACCGATCTCTGCCAATAGCTCGATATCGTGGATTTGGGAAACATTTATCCCTCCGGTAAAAGGGCCGATTAAGACCCCGGATAAGATGTAACCTAAAATCAAGGGCTGTCTTAGTTTTTGGGCGATCAATCCACCGATTAAGGCAGCCAAGACGATAATGATAATATCAGTGGCTATTCCCATAAGCGTCTATATCCTTGCTAACCTACGTCCTTCGTCCCCTATCTTGGAACCCCGCCAATTCTCAACTATTCTCCCACTGTGAAAAAAAGAAATCGATTTTCTCGGGATTGAAGTATGCCTTAAGAGCTGGTATGACCCGCCGATAACTAGCGACAATTTTGTTTGGCAAGCTTAAAAGAGAATAAATTCAAAAGTATCCACATTAGCACTTTGTTTCAAGCATCCCAGTATTCTTTCAGCTACTGCCAGTATGCATAAATTCGACGAGTCCAACGATTACATACAGTAGTTGAAATATCAATATCAAATTGCATCCTGGCAGCGAAGAAATCTCAGTGGAAAATACATACTTCAAGATGGATTCGATAAGACGCATGCAGGACAGGTTTTGTTTAGTTGCGTTTAAAATAATCGGCGCCGGCTGGTCTTAGCCGTAACAAGGGGGAAAGCCGTTCTTGCTGTGGCCTTCCCCCAGTCAGCACTCTATTCCTGTAGTACCTCATCTCAATAGAAATGTGACAAAGTGTGACAGTAATTGTTTTTCTTGCTTAAATTGCTTCTATTGTTTATACAACCCAGGTCTAATAAAATCAAATAGTTACGTCATTCCAATATCTTACCAAACCCCCCTTACTCTGACCGCTACTCAGATACCTTTTTGGCCGCAACCTTCATGAACTGGCGGAGGGAAGAACGGAGTTCCTTATCTTTAACGCGGGATAAGATCTTGTTCATCTCTTTCTGTTTCTCCGGCGCTAAAGTGCGATCAGGCCCTTGCTCTGTTTTGCCTTTCCGTAGCTGTTTTGTCTCCTGAGGAACGCCGACCTTAAATCGTATTTTCTTTACGGCTGTCCTTCGAAGCGTGCTATTGAGCCCTTCTCTTATCGTTTCGGCCATGAACTCAAGCTCATGGTGCCACACGCTATCGGTAACTTTGACGATGAGCACGCCCTTGTTAATTTGAGAAGGCCGCGCATGTTTTGCCACCCTCTTTCCGACTACACCGTCCCAAACCTCCCAGATTTTCACGTCATCAAGATTGAGCGACAGAGCAGATGACGTAAAAAGGTCGTCTATCACCTCTTTAAGGGGAATAACTGATTTCTTACCTCTTTTCATATCTTCATACCTTCAGTATGCCTGGTGCTCACTATCATCCATTTTATTCCTTGACGCAACCCCTTTTTTCTACTAGCATTCCTTTATATAATCTACGAGAGAGGTGACAAATCATGCCTTGGGACTGGGATAAGCTCCAAAAACAAAAGATGGGCAGGAGTGGCGGAACCGCGTCACCACAAATGGATGAGATTATCAGCAAATTCAAGGGACTCAAAGGCAAGCTCCCCGGGTTTTGGATAATAATTGCCTTGGTCGTTATTTTGATCCTTATCTCCTCCTCCGTCTATACGATTGGTGTCAATGAGGTGGGCGTGATACAGCGGTTTGGCAAGTATATCAGGACAGCCTCCCCGGGACTCAGTTTCAAGCTTCCCTGGGGTATAGAAAGGCTGACAAAGGTAAAGGTGAGACTTGTTTACAAGGAGGAATTCGGCTTACGGA
>Ga0307379_10001361_pt1 | contig 38858 bp, 37 predicted proteins | sample UN2MG_FD_202237 | JGI IMG/M metagenome (GOLD analysis project Ga0307379, IMG submission 202237) | Soil microbial communities from Risofladan, Vaasa, Finland - UN-2 | ecosystem: Environmental > Terrestrial > Soil > Coastal area > Acid sulfate soil | place: Finland: Risofladan, Vaasa | collected...
TGTTCATTTCATTGCCCTCCTGTACTGATTGAATTCGAACCCAACTCCAACACATCGACTAATAATTTGCCCATGTGCCACATCACCAAATCGTCTACGACATCACCGTCATCCCAATGACGCTCGTCGGCTTGATCCACAAACGTTCCCGCAATTGCTCGGATGACGCTGATAATTTTCACGGCGTTGATCGGTTCAGTTGTACCGTAGAATTCCTGAATTGCGTCTACGACGGGTTCAATGTATATCTTCAATGCGATGGGGATGATAGGATTAACCTCGGCGGATAACATCACCTCGATGACTGCTTGTCCGACGTCTGGCAATCCATTACATGCTGCTTGAATTGCGGTAACTATGTATTGTTGCACAACATCCGTGTCTAAATTGTGTTTCGGGGTCATCACATTGCTCCTATGGGTGTATGTGTTGTCATAACGTGACAACATCGTCAATCGTTGACTACGATTGTGTTTGGATATTATCGTATGTTGTGGTAATATTCAAACACAATCGCCCATCCATATCGTATGATATGGATGGGACGTTGTGTTATTCGTGCGTGATAAAACGTGACGTTTATTTTGTACGAGGATTCACCACCAAATTGTTGACATCAAATCCGGCGGCGGTCATTGCCGCAATGAATGCGTCATATTCGGACATTGCGCCCGATTCGGACGTGGTGTTCAAATACAATGCGAATTTGTTTCGCCCGTCATCACGGCGTGAACGTGACGACACATTCAACAATGTGTCAGGAACGTCGTGTTGGTCGTTGGCGATAATCCACGTTCCGAATTGTAATTTTGTGTTGGGCAATTCACCATTGCGCGCGCATTCGCGAACGCGTGATTTCCCCGCGTCATCAGTGAAACCGTGTGTTTCGGCCCAAGTGGATAATTCGGTGTATGCGGTTACCGTGGGCGTGATTGGTGCGTGGGTCGCGTCACGGTTGTCCACCGACATCAAACGTTCGGTTCCCGATTTTGATACGTGTACCGTCGATTCGATTGAATATTTTCCCAATTTTTTCGTTGCCATCATAAACTCCCATGTGTTACACGTTCGACGATAAAATTATCCAACATATGGGTGAACGTGTCCCATATATTAAATGTTTGCGGATTGTAAACGGTGGTGTTTCGGTGTGACGTTATATTACCAACGTCGGCCATTGACATTTGAATGGTTCATGATTAAACGGATTGACCAACATATCCGCCGGGCCGTGACGATATTCAATATCATCACGTCGTATACCGTGAATATATATACCTGATGTTACGATGTAATATTGTGTACATCCATTGCACAGCGTATATGTTTCGGCGTGCGGGTGTGATGATACAACGTGAAACGTTTCGCGTATGTGTCCACATTGCAATTTCGGTGTCATGTATGTACCCCCCGTTTAATGTTGGGTGGATTGTTTCCCACCCACATATATATTATACCACATACGGGGATGTGTACCGTTACGGATGCGTGACAAATGCGTTACAACGATATGGGTTGTGTTTATTACCGGGGATGTGTGAATGCGTCCGGGTATTTACGTATTGTGGGTAGTTGGTTTGGTTCGATACTCGCTTCGCGTTTTGTTTTTGTGTGTGGCGTGGCGTGGCGGCGTGGCATATTTTGCGCGTCGCGAGTGACAACGGTGGGGCTCGGACGCGCGTGTGCGCGTGTGTGCGCATACGTACGTGTGCGTGTGCGTGTGAATGAATATGATATCGTCTACCTCCATAGTAGAACCGAGTTTTACTCCGCCAGACTAACAACTTCAAAAACAATCTCAGGATGTACTAGTTTCTTAGTCTTCGCCGTAATAGCCATTCGTAGCGGCAAACCGTAACCATGAACTATTTTATATATCTTGGTCACACTAATTCCTAGTTCCATACGCATATCTCTCAACGGCATTCCTATTAAAGGATTTCTTTCTCCCGTATCTGGATCTATAGGAGCATACAATTCGATCACATCTTCTTCCAGACGTTTCCTTCCTGCGCTATAGCGATCCACGAATCCTCGTTTGGGAACTCCCTTGCTGTCCAACACAGCATAAAACGTTCGTGTGTTAATATGCCATTTTGCTACGATTTCCCACACTGGCATTCCTAGTTGATAATCTTCCACAGCCCCATCATACACTGCTGCTCCCCGTTTTTTGGCTTCCATATCTGGATCGCTACCAGTATATATCTTTGCATCAACTAAGATCTCAATAACCTCCGGAACTGTGATTTCCAGTTCTGCTGCAATTGCATTCGGAGAAAGTGATTCTCCACCTTGCCCGCCGTACATTGCCACTGCCAAACTTTTCAATCCTTGCGTAATTCTATGCGTGCTGGTCATTTCTTCATCTCCTTTGATTTTCGATCATATATACATTATAACATATTCATCGTATAATGTCAATGTTGTTATTATTTTATCATTTTACATTCGCACGGACAACTACGCAACTTATAACCAACCTGACCATTTTGTTGTATTTATGATGATGTGTTTATTTTGTTATTTTAATATTTATATTTAAATAAATATTTATACCGGTATTAGGGGACATCGATAATAATAGACATATGCTTAAGTTAATATACACATCTATTATTATCATCCCAAATACATGTGGTGTGTATATATTTCCAATTTTCGAAAATAAAACCGTAAAATAATAAAATAATCACGTCATCATATACCGCCACATTCCCCTGGATTATAATATCTTCCCATCTTGCTCCGATTCAAAGCTCATTTTCTTGTGTATGGGTTCCAGCGGCATTGACATTATAATTGATTTGTGGTATAATATCTTTATAATGAAGAAACATCCAGTGTTTGAACACGATACTACTGAAAATAAAGCCTTGCTGGAACTAATCACGGAAGGTTATACCGTTGGGGCCATCCGTCGGAAGATGTATGCTGCCAAAATGGATATATCTGCTGTCTCCGATACGGAAATCATCAATTATATGCGATTTAATCGCAAAATTGTAGAAGATAGACGAGGAATCTTAGACGTAAATCTACATTTGCTATACGGTCTAGCTGAATCGCAGACAAGAATCCGCCGTTTGATTACATTTGCTGAAGAAATCGAACCCAAAGCCCTTACGGACGAGAAGTGGGCTACACAATACCGCCAGGTTCTTTCACAAATACGTGCTGAAGTTGAACCGTATGGCCTGACAATCCGACTTGATGACGGATGGGCTAAACTTTTGAAGGATTTGGCAAATGTGGACGACAGCAACACGGAAACAGCTTGATTTAGTTCTCAGTGCAATAGAATCTAAAACGGGAATAACCCCGACTGCTGCTCAATTACCATTTATAATGGATATGAGCAGAGTTCGGGTCTTTTTAGGTGGCGAGCGTGCTGGGAAATCGTTAGCAGCAGGTTTAGATGCCACTTCTCGCATACCATTTGGATCACTTTTCTGGATTGTTGGTCCCGACTATGACCTTCCCCGACGTGAATTTGCCTATATCCATAATTTTCTTGTGGAATTGGACGCCATCAAATCCCCAAAGGATGTACGTATGCCGTCCGAAGGCTCATGGGAATTAAAAACTAAATCTGGACAGATTGTGATGACTCGTACATCCGCCGACGTACGAAAATTGGCAGCTGATCCTGTGGATGGCATCATAATCACCGAAGCTGCACAGTGTTCATACGATACGTTTCTGAAATCTTTCGGACGTACATCTGAAACACGCGGTTGGATTACTCTGGAAGGTACATTGGAAGGTGGTGCTGGATGGTATGCTGAACTGGTTCGGGAACTTCTCGACCATCCAGGAGAAGAAAACGTATTTGGTGCTACAGCGTACGTTATTCCTACCTGGACAAATACAGCAATCTTTCCATTAGGAATTGACGATCCAGAAATTCAGAACTTAAAACGGGTGTACTCAAAAATTCCTGGTATGTTTGAAGAAAAATGTGGTGCAGTTGCTTCGGCACCGTTGGGTGTTATCTTCCGCGAATTTTCCCATATATATCACGTATCTCAAGCAATCCGTTATGACCCTTCTCGTCCGGTATATTTAGCTATTGATCCTGGACACGGTGGACCTTCGGCGTATGCTGTGGCAGTACTTCAGGTATCCGAATCTGATATGATGTCTACATATCGGGCCATAGCAAAGAATGGTGAACCTACCAGCGACGAAGTTCCCGATGATGCTATCGAAGATATTGATGTTATTGATTGTATTTATATTCCAGGAGCACAGACGGAACAGATTATCGAAATCGTTAAGACATATCCCTGGTGGGATCATGTCGTAGGTGGAACAATTGACGTAGAAGCACCTGATGAAAAAACGCGATGGATGCGTATTGCTGGAGTTCCTCTTACAGCTAGGAAGATTCCCGTTCTTGAGGGCGAACGTCGGTTACATTCATTCCTTGCTAAAAACGAACGTCGTCCATCTATTATGTTTTCGTCTGAAATTCCATCTCCTGCCCTAAGGGAATTTTCCGAATACAAATCATCAGTGTCGTCTTTGGGAGACTTGGATATACGTCCAGGAAGTGCTGCAAAAGCCCGACGTGGTGCTGACCATATGTTAAAAGCTATCTGGTATTTTCTTGTGGTGCGGTACGGCTACGTAAAGTCTGCACGACCTGCTGTACCTTCAACCTTGCCGTGGATTAGGAGATTATTAAATCATGGTCGAAAACGAAGCATCATTAATATTCGCTAAATACGGGGAAATTTCCTTGTGGTATGGCAATCGCAATGCCCTTCTACATACTCAAGATTTGTTTTATCGTGGGGTTCAATGGGAAGATGACGAGACTGATGACAATGCTCAAGAACTCATTCGTGTGACGTTGAACTATACACGGCTCACGATTTTGAAACAAGTAGCATATTTAACGGGGAAGGCTCCTCGTGTTGACGTTCTCGAAACTGGATTGGGAGTTGAAGCAAGTAAACGGGAAAGGTATCTACGTGCTGTGCACAAACATTTGTGGCCTGTATGGTCATCTTCCGTGGAACATGATGCGGCCAAGTCAGGCTATGGGGTTATCCAGGCTATCTGGGCCCCAAAGGTAACATCTCGTAAGGCTCTCGATGCTTTGGAAACTCCTCTTAAGGAATATACCACTGTTCCATTCAAATTCCGTTCGATCAATCCTGTAGATTTCTTTCCCATGTATCGTACACACGATGAACCTGATGACTTCATGTACGTATTTATACGTGAACAAGATCGGTTAATCGAAGATCTTGAGGAACGTTATGGTGTGGCGCTGCAACCCACGTCTACCTTACAGGGAACTACTGGTACTTGTGAGGTTGTAGAATACTGGACAAAAGATCGTTACGTGTTAATGGCAATTACTACTACGAAAAATGAACGCGGTGCTGCCCTTAAGGATACACATACTCCCCACATTATAAAAGATGAAAAACACGGGTATGGCAGAATCCCTTTCTTTGTGGTATCCAATATTTCACAGCCGCATAAAAATCCAACTATCGAGGGTTCCCTTTCGGATTTGGAATTAGTCATGGAAGTACAGAAACATCTGAATCTTGTGTGGTCAATGACTGCTACTGAAATCATGACTCGTATGCGACCTCCAACGGTGTATACATCGGACAATCCTACCCACGTTGCAAGTGAGCTACGGATTGGAGCAGGTGAGGTTATTCCTATCGAGTCGACGGAAAAGTTAGAATTTATGCGGTGGGAAGGTATTCCTTCTACTGTTGAACAGCATAGTGATGATACAATGGCTGCATTGTCAGATTTCGGTAGTCTTCCTCGAACGGAATTTGGCGGTGGTAGCACTCCGCCGTCCGGTGTGGGAATGAAACTTTCCTATGGAAATCTAGAATTGTGTTTAACATTGAAAGTTCCACGCCGAACGGAAACCTTCCAACGAATATATTCGTTTTGTTTAGAGGTTACGGAAAAGAAGTTAGGGACAGCTGGGATCATCAACTTTTCTTTTGTGGATACGCCCGATGTAATCCTCGACGTTAATCTTCTGGCTAAGGATATTGGAGGTCGTTATGAATGCGAAGTCTCCTATCCGAATCTTCTTCCTCGGGACAAGATTACATTCGAGCAACATATTGTATATCTTTACAATGCCAAAATCATTTCCTTGCGTACAGCTCTTGAAATGATTGAAGATGTACAAGATCCAGAAGCTGAGATTGCACGTATACAGAAAGAATCAAAAGATCCAATTTTGTTCCCGGAACGTGTGGCAGCCACTACGCAAGCATCAACACCTCCCCTGGAAGCAGGAGCTGGTGGTCCCTCGCAACAGCAACCTGGATTAGATTTGAAATTCAATTCGGCACCTTCTGTACCCCAATCACCAGAGATGCCTACGGGAGTAAATACTCCCTATCTTGCACGGCAACCTCAGATGCCTACGGGACAAGGTATGGGATCAGGACTAAATGCAGGACAGATGTTTAATCGAAGTCCTGGAGTGTATCAAGGACCTCCCACACAGGAGACGATTTAATGCCTACACAAAAAGGTCGTAAATGGTTACCGCCAGGAGAACTAACTGCCCCGACTCCTCCTACCGTACCATCTACTCCTGAAGTTGTTGTTCCTCCGAATCGTCAGCCTGTTCCTCCGAAGGACGAGAAATGGTTACCTAAGCAACCGCCCATCCCGCAAAGTTCTGTACAACAGGTTGAGAAATTCCTTCCTAAGCTTCCATCCGCTCCTTCTGACTTGGGGATTGCTGGTGGCGCAAAGTTCGGACCACCTCCTCCTCCAAAGAAAATTCCTCAGGTTTCCCGCCCGAAGGGTGTGGCTCCTATTACATCGAAAGTACAACAGCAAACATCCAAACAAGCACTTAACGAATCCCTGACGGATATAAGTGGTAAGATGCCGTTCTCCTCGAAAAAATATTATGATCGCTTGTTAAACGAAATGTACGGGGATATGACCGACGAGGAACGGGAAGTGTTTGGGTACACAAGTACAAGTCCCACGAAACCCACAGAACTTGATCCTGTAATAGCTGGGGCGTATATAATTCCTCCCAACGATCTAAAGATATTGTGGAACGCCGTTGCTGGATGGGTGACAGGTCGTCTATTGAATGAATTCGCCAAAGTTCCCGAGCGTTTCTTGTGGATGATTAACGAGATTGATTTCGCTGCTGTTGCTCCATCTACATTATGGGGCGGACCTTCAGCGTATGAACTTGCATTGGCTGGTCAATTGCCACAGGAAACTGCTGATGAAGTTATTGCCGCAAAGGAACATTACTTCAATGCTTCGTCAGAAGAAATGTGGCAATACTGGCAAGAGGGTACGATTGGCTATACATTGATGCTACATCCTGAACCGCTAATGGCGGATCGTGGGGGAGAACGAATTCCTGGTGTGGAAAATGTTGGACGTCTTGATCAGATGCGTTATGATATTTCTCAGGGAATGACGTATCGTGAAGCTGAAATGAAATATGGTGACTTCTGGACTCAGTTAATCGGGGAAACTCTTCTGGATCCAGCTAATCTATTGGGTCCGACCGCTACGAAGGTGTTGTTTCCTGGGATTGTAGTATTACAGGAAGGGTTACAAGTACTTGGAAAATATGTAATCAAAGATGTTGCGAAGTTTGCCGATGCCATTATGAAACAACCCGTAGGTGAATGGTTACTTCAAACGTCCCAACGGTCAGCCGTGCGTGTGGCAATTATTGAGTCTCATGATGCGTGGTCCGAACTTGTGTTGCATCTACCCAGTGGAGCAGCAATGCAAGAATCCGTAACGAGTATTCTTCGTGGACGATTCGACGAGGAGCTATTTGCTAATGTAACCGACCAAACTTCGTTGGCAATTCGTAGGCAAGTTGGACAATTTGCATCTGATGGTGTACGAGATTTTGACGGACTTATTACCCGATATATTCCTAAGATTGGGGATTTGTTGGATGAACCCGCATTCCAGGCAGCTTTTGCTGACAATGCTTCGGAATGGACGATTCATCTTCTCGAGCGTGCCGCCGAACGGCGAGCGATTCAACAGATTGCTAGAGCATCAGGAAAACAAGTTAGTGAAATATCGTTGGATGTATTCGGTAAAGGTGCTATTACAGAATTCTATGACTTCGTGGGTGGTGTGTGGAAAGAAACCCTTTTAGGAGTTAATCCAGCGTATGTAATTGGAAACCTAACTGACAATACTGTAAAGTCATGGTTATGGGGACACTTCATCAATCCGTTCAAATTTGGAGCTACACAACAGATTACACAAGCAATGGCCGATCAGGGTGGATATCTTCCTGCGATGGTAAAATCTGGATTCATTGCGGACCAACTTGGTAGCATGGGACAACCCAAATCTGCATCTATTCCTATTCCTGGGATCGGTAAACCAGCGGAGATTGTAGATGTGTGGTCCAAGATTCTCGGTGTAGATATTCGCGGGGCGTCATCGTTGGTGGATAAGTTAGCACCTAAACGGGCGGAACCACTTTCCGCTTTATTGTTGACATCGTCTCCCCCGTCTCGATTGGCAGCATTTCTTGACAACGCAAACTATTCCAGATTAGTCCAGGGCGGAGCATCTCTGTCGGATTTGATTGAAAAGACAGCCCGTGTTCAAGTATTCTATGATACGTTTTCTAAATATATGGTGGATAAGGGACGTCCTGCTGTCACACAATTGTCACAATCTATGGATCTTCCAGAATACGTTACGAAGATGTTAGGAAATCCTGGACTGATAAAGTCCGCTGATGACATTGTTGGTATTTTGGATTCTTATGTATCCAGTACTGGCGAAGCAATGGTAACGAAAATTAGTAGTTTATTGCCCGAAGGTGCTACTGATGACGTGTTTGCTGCTGCCGCTAAAGAATTGGATGGATGGCAAGATTGGTGGGCGGCTGGAGATAATCCTCTGGAACATGTTGACGAATTTATGGTTAAGGTTGACGAACTTCTTGACGGCTTGATTAACAAATCTCAGGAATTCAAAGATGCTTCGGAAGTAGAAGATGTGATTGCAGCATGGCGTTCAACCAAAATGAGACAAGCTGTCGGTTTTCTTGTGGAGGAGTCTAGGACATTACGCGACGATTTACGAACTATGGCCTGGACACATTATCAACAACAGCCTAAGTTGGGAGGATCAATCTGGTCGCGGTATTTTGATGAGGTTGGAGAAGTGTCCAATGCTACGATGGATGAGATTTCTCGTTTGTTGGAAGCAAAAGTTCCTGATCTGTCAGATAGTATTCGTGGGGTTATTGGAAAATATCGCAAGGCTACGGTTGCCTGGGTTCAAGATTTATCTACACAAGAATGGAGTGATTTCGGAGCACAACTTCTGGAATTACGTAGTGGTGTAGATGATGCTACTGATTCGTTGTGGAGGGCTTTGGTGTCGAATCCTTCGGCGGATGGTCTTGAACAAATAGGTAATGTGTTTGACGAATTGGCAGTACTTGCACGGGAAGCCTCCGATGCGGCATCTGTTGTTAGGGATGGATACATAGCACAAATGTCGCGGGCGGGTGGTGCTAGAATTACTCCTGAGGATTATCGTGCTCAAATGAATCGTATTTGGGTAGAAAGGTATTTCCAACCGGCTAGGGAAACGGCACTATCCGTAGCAACGGATATGGGTGCTGATCCTCCTTCTCGACTTATTGTTGTGGGAATGTCCGATACAGGAAAGAAGTTGGCGGGTAGACCTGATGTTCCCTGGAACATGATGTATACGTCCGGAAACAAAAGTATGGAAGTAATGACAGGTGCGGCGGAAGGTGGGCATTGGGAAGATGCCGCGCGTGCGTTAGGAATAACACCCAAAGAATATATGGGACGGTTACAAAGTCCTGACAATCCTATGGCTCCCGTGGTACGGATTACTAACAATACCGAAGGTGGATATCTTGTCTTACAATATTATGGTGGACAAGGTGCCGAAGGGGAACTTGACGAGGTTACGGCTACGTTACTGCGAACTTTGAAAGGTAACGGGATGGACGGTGGACAGCTAGTATATATCACTGGCGATCCTGAAATTATATCTTTGGATGATGCGTTGGCTGGAATCGAAAGTAGGGTTGGTGATGGAATGTTACCTCAAGCCGGGGATTCTATGGATATTCCAACGGCTATGCAAGACTTAACTTCTAAAATCCAGCGGGAAGAGATTACGTGGGACGAATACCAGGAACGTCTTCATGACCTTATGGTTGAAGCAGAGCATGGCCCTGGAGGTTTCCGCGATGAAACGTCTCGTGCAACGTCTGCTGAATTTCTGAAACAATCTGAAGAAATGCAGGGTTACGCACAGGCTTGGCGCGATAATATATACCAGAATGTTCAGGGATTCTCCGAAACACGAAGTGTGTCTGATGCTGAAATGTCTCAGATGAAAAAGAATTTGGCAACGTTAGCTAAAGAATATGCCCACCAAATTTCTGCAGGAATGATGGCAGGTTCCTTCGAAACGGATCGAGTTTTGTTTAACTATTCTATCAAACAAAACTGGGAAGAATTGTTACGGTTTTATGCTCCGTTTACAACTTGGCAGGTTCGCAATCCGATTATGTGGTTGCAACTTATGAATCAACGTCCAGGAGTTGCATCATTCCTTCAGCGTCTAAATAAACTAACTGAAGACGAACGGGTTAATCGTAACTTGACTACTCGATTTGAAGGTACAGTTCCAATTCCAGGTCAAGAGTGGTTACAACAGCAAGGTGTGTTACCGGAAGGATACTACGGGGCGGATCCAGCGGCATTCTTTTCCATTCAATCTCAGGGTCAGGAACCGTTTCAGTCTCCTGCAGAAGGAGACATGACCGGTGCCAAATCTATAATCAATCAAGCCCTCAGGTTGCCAGAATATGCAGGAGTTACTCCATATCCCTGGCTACAATGGCCCCTTGAAAAGATTGGAGCATACGGTAATCGTCCTGCATGGGGAATGACTGGACCAATCGGTAGAGCAATTCCAGCTTTACGTCGTTGGGAACAAGAACAGGGACATAAGCGGGTTCCTGGTTCCGAATGGCTACAAACGTTTTTGGTCAATCGACAGTTATCTATTATGGTACAGGAAGGTCGGGCTGATCCTATACAGGCAAGTATTGCCTTGGGCGATAAAGAAAATGACTTGTGGCAACTTGCCGAAGAAGAGATATTAAGTCAACAAGATAAGATGTCTACGTACCGAACGGCATTGCCCGTTTCCGTTAAGTATGCTCCTCCTGGTGAAATGGAATTACGGGAGACGCGAGCGGAATTGCGGGAAACTCCTGAAACACGTGCTGCATATTTGCGGTCACAAGAACCCGCACAAGGATTGTATTCTCGTGCTATTGCCTTTACGGATAATCCTGAATGGGCACAATGGGCGTCTAAACGAGATGCAGTCTATTTGAAATATAACAATATGATCGGAGAACTTCCTCCCTGGCATCCTCGTGTGAAAGAATTACGCGATGCAATGTATGCGGAAATTGAATCTTTGGGGGTAGCACCTGAGAAGGTTGACGAATTTGGATATGCTCAGGAACCAGGGGGACAGTCCAAAGAATCTTTGTTGTTTGAGATGGAACAAAATCGTCCGCGCTATGAAGATTTTGTTGACTGGAAAGGAAATGTAGATTGGGAAGCATATCAACAGGCCGAAGCTGGATGGATTGAACAAGTCGGACTTATTTCAAATCAACAAGGAAATATGATTCAACCGGATGAATATCAGGCTTTCCGAGAACGTTATCAATCTCCAGAGGAATTGGGTTGGGGGTTACGACAAGATCAACTTAGCAAGGGATGGGAACAATATCCAGGGTTACGGGATCAAGAAGTACCCGAAGGTTTCGGAACGAATCCGTTAATATCTGCAGGGACAGTTCCCGAACGGGGAATTCCTCAAGATCAACGTACCCAATTAAACTTCGGCGGGGAGGGGATGGCTCCGGAAATGCGAGACTGGTTAATCGGAGAATGGCAAGGTAGACAACAGGCTGGATGGACAGAAGAACAATTTGCGGAGTGGGCTAGTGGTCAGGGATTGCCTTACGATGAAGTGTACCGAATTCTTAATGAACGGGGATTCGGTCCCCAACCGTTGAGTTCTATGCAAAAAGGTGTTGAGCGGTTCCGACCGTGGCTACAGGGAATGGAACCAGATAATCCTGAGATGGGAAGACTTGGTACACTGGGTTCGGAGATGATGCCGGGTATGTTTGATGTGGGCGAAACGGCAAGTGATCGTGAAGTCGAACAGTTCAAAAATACTTTCTATAATCTATTCCCGTTACAACGTCGCGAAATGGAAAAGATGTTAGGTATTCCTACGGGGACGGATATAAATGTTTGGACAGAAGAAAACAAGGATCGCTTCCGCGAACTCTTCCCGTACGGTATGTGGACATTGCCACAAGTTCCAGAGGTTCAGGAGCGATATTCCGCCGAACAAGCATTCGTTAATTGGAGATTGACCGGAGACTGGGATCCCATTCTCGATCAATACTACGGTAGTCCTGACGCTGGAAAGACAAAATTCTGGGATTATCTTGGGACGTTGGTATTGTCCGATGCTGCGTACGAAGATCCAATGCTGGGTCCCATGCTTAAATCCGAGGTTCGAGATTTATATGCATTCACAGATGAACAATATCTGATAGCTATGAAGTACGTGCAAGACAACCAAATTTTCCTTGTGGATGAACGCGTCGCTGCGTTGAAAGCCGAGCATCCAGACTGGTGGGATGTTGCTCAACAACAAATGCCTTTAGTACGGGGTGTAGCATCTGTAGAGGGATGGAACGAATACAATTCTCTGGAAACTCCTAACGATCAAAAACTATGGCGTGAAGAACACGAAGCTCAGTGGATTTCCATGACGGATTCTTTGAACGAGAGAAACGCTATGATGGTACAAAATCCGCATTATACATACTTCTATGATCCGGATAAATATAAACAATGGTTTGGAGACGTTCTTCCCGACGATGTCGATGTAGCATTGGAACTTTCGAATTATATGAAAGCATCTAATCAAATGAATCGTGTACGCGAAACGGGCGGATCGTGGACTTCTGAGATGGAAAAATGGTTTGGTGACGAAGGATCGGCGTCTACCCGCTTCTGGAATAAATATTATGGAATGAAAGATATGTTGACGGACGAGTATCGCGATGATGGAGTATTGATTGCTGCATTGTCGAGTGACGTTCGCGGACTTATTCTTTCCGATGCAATGATACCAGTATATGAGGAAGCAATCAAACGTCTTTCCCGTTATTACGATTCCGAAAAGTCAGAACGTTGGGGAGTCTACCCCGAATTACGTCAACAAGCTGCGGCGGAACGTAGTGAATTGCTTTCAATATTTGACTATGATGCCATACCTACGGATTCAAAGGAAGAGAATGCGTGGTGGAAAAGATGGACAGATTGGGTAAAAAGTCATCCAGTTATGGCATATTTCTATTATTACAGTACGTATGTACGATACTTCGGAACAACGCCACCAGGAGATGTGGGAGGGACTCCAGAACCTCAGGCTCCTTCAGCACCTTCTGAGCCAACGGCTCCCTCGGAACCTTCAACGCCTTCGGAACCCGTTGCTCCTCCAGGAGTTCCCAGTATACCTTCACTTCCACCTCCACCACCGCCGCCACCACCCATGCCATAACGTTCCTTGCGGTTATAACAGATATGTGGTACAATATATATGTGAATAAAAAATTATGGAGGGCTTGAAATGACAAACGTAACTTCGGTGGAATCAACGATTGCTCATCCCAATCAGCAGATGGTAGATATATTGCAACAGTTGACGGGACAGTTGACTGCTCTCACTGTTAAGGTAGAGGGACTTGAGAATAAATCAACTCCTGCGGTTGCTCCCGTTACTCCGATGCCACAACCTCCCGTCCTGCAAAAGGGACAATCTACGGACTACCAAAATCAACTTGCGGCATATGCCGCACAACAGGCACAAGAAGCCGCAAGATATCGGATTGCACGAGAATTTAGTGTTGATCCTGATGATCTTTCGGGAGAATTTGAGAATGAAGCCGCAATGAGGCGGCACGGAAAGCAGCTTGCGGATTTATCAAAACTCGAACAGCAAGCGATAGCAGTACAGGCAAGGATGGACGCACTTACAGCAAGCTCAACACAGTCTACTACTGAGCCAACAGTAGAAGACACCGGCGGACCGACCGGCGCGAAGCAACCTGGAATGGCGGAACTTGACGCAAAATATTCAGAACTAAAGGGACAGATTGGGGAGCAAGCGGGGGCGAACTACTTATCTACTGTATATCGTGACCCTCGACAAATTCTCGGACGTTCCTAACAGGTTAACTTAACTCAGGAGGTATGTAATGCCAGACCCCACTGTACAAGATGTTAGTTGGATCCAAACTATTACGGATACCACGAACATTATCTACGACGTTAGTGGCATCATTGACTTCCTTTCACCCTTCGACGTTCCGTTGCTTCAGCGAATCGGAATGACAAGTCTTCATACTCCCTGTACTCAGGTCAAGCACGAATGGCTGGAAGATGCCCTCGTGCCGCAACAGACTGTACTGGATGGAGCATATACTGCTGGTACGGGGACTTTGACCGTTGCGGCAGGAACTGGACTATATTTCTACACGGATGATCTCATCTTAGTGGGAAATAACGTCTTGCGAATTCTCGTCATTTCGACGGATACGTTTACTGTTGTGGGAGGGATCGGTGGTTCTACCGACGCGGCTGCAGTGAATGCTTCGATTGTGTACCGGCTCGGCCAGGCATCGAAAGAGGCATCTGTTGCGCGGGTGGACACCAAGAAAACAACTCTTGTGCGTCCCTATAATTACACTCAAATCCTTCGGGACTGGGTGGTCGTATCAGGTACGATGGAAGTTATCAATCGTATCGGGTATGCTTCAGAACGTTCGTACCAGGAAGAAAAGGTTCTCAAGCGGATGTACATCAGTATGGAAAAGACGTTGCTTTACGGACGTCGATCCTATTCCGCCGTTGCGAATGAACGCCGGTCAACTCTCGGTGGGTTGGCAGAGTACATTCTCGATGCGGGAATTGCTGGTTCCTGGGATACAGTAGTTAATGCAGCTGGAGGTGAGTTTACCGAAACTATGTTGAACAACATGATGCAGCAAGTGTTTGAAGCGGGCGGAACTCCGTCCCTTTTGGTGTTGAATGGGTTCAATCAGCGTAAGGTTACTTCGTGGGGAACTCCCCGTATCCGGACGGATATTGGGACGGGTGTAGCAGGTGCTACCATCGGCCAGTACGTTAGCGACTTTGGTGTGTTGGACATTCTACTTGATCGTAATCTTCGACCCTCTGATGTGTTGTTCCTATCCCCGGAAGATATCGGGATTGGTCCCTTGACAGGTCGCCAGTTCCAGAGTAAAATGCTCCCAAGTCTCGGTGACTATACCCAGTCGGAACTGTTGGGTGAATATACTGCCGAGGTTCATCGTCCAGCCATGGCTCATGGTTGGATTTACGGTACAGCCACTTCATAAGGAAGGAGATATTCATGGCAAATAAAATTCCGACCATGTCTTCTATGCTCTTTGTTCCTGGACTTGGTCCTGGTCATGAGCATGTCATGGGTGGCGATGGTGTGGGAGTAAATATCATCACTGCTACCCTCGCATGCAATACTGCACAAACAATCGCGCAGTTGATTGCAAGTGTTCCGAATACTGGAATTGGTGCAGCCTTTGGTGCTATTGTTCATAGCCTCGGACGTGCTCCTGGTCTAACGTTGATTCAGGCAGCTTCTCCGAATGCTGCGGCAACGGGCATTGGAGCATCTGTGCAGTTCCAGTATGTTACTGCTAACAACAGTGCCGTGTTTGTCTTTGCGAAGACATGGACTGGTGTAGTGCCACGGGGTCTTGCCGTCCGTATTGTGGCAATTCCGAGCTAACCTAATATATAAGCAGGTATGTAGTGGGTGGGAGATTGCCCTCGCCTGTCCACTACATACCTGATAAGGAAAGAGGGCTATGAGAATTTGTTGGTGTACACCATACGGTATGTTTTTTGATACTCCGGAATCCGCACGCCGGAAGGATTACGTTCAGTCAACGATGTTGGAACATATGTTCCTTAAGGCTGAAATTGACATGAACGTTGTTTCGTTGGCTCGGAACACAATTGTTGAAACCGTGTTAGCTGACGAATCTATTGATGTGTTGTGGTGGGTGGATAGTGATATACTTCTACCTGACAATGCAAGTGAATTATTGCAATATGTAACCGACGAGTGTCCTGTTGTATCAGGACTTTATATCTCTCGTCGGTTTCCTTATTTTCCTCAGGCTTATTTCAAAGCAACTCATCATGAACGGGGAAATCATCCGTATATTCCACTTGTGGATATTCCTATAGCACCTACACACGTCGATGCTGTTGGTGCAGGTTTCATGATGGTTAAGCGTAGCGTATTTATTGAATTAGCAGAACAGTATGATCAGGATACGGCTATACTTCAAACATATCTTGATGAGGTTAAACCTCCTGGTGGCGTTGTACGTGCGTTACATTTAGCACAGTCATTAAAGCCCTGGTTTGAATTTTTGGGGCGTGTGGGAGAAGATTTTTATTTCTGTGAGCAATTAGCTCGCATAGGTATTACTCCGTTATTGGTTCCGAATGTGGTGGCAAAGCACGTTGGACCACAAGAAATTGGTCTCGAACAATTCCTCGCCATGAAACAGGCGGGACTTGTATACTTGGATTAGGAGGGCAGCATGAGGATTTTCTTTACTCCATTGATCGTACCAGGGGTTAAGCCTTGGGCAGGTCATACTATATATGAGCAAGCATTAGGCGGGTCGGAGTCCGCTGTTGTATATCTTGCTCGTGAATTTGCTCGTCGGGGACATGATGTTACAGTGTTTACGACGGGACAGCCTGGAACGTATGAAAAGGTTAAGTATCTTCCGCAAGGTCAAATTCCCGTACAGACCCCAGGAGTCTGTGATGTGTGGATTTCGAGTCGGTGGGAGGACATTTTCAGTCAAGTTCCTGATACCATATACAAAGTGTTGTGGTTGCACGATATGGCCCATGGGGGTATAGAGGCAGCGGCACACAAGGTCGTAATGCTTACCCAGGCCCACGCGGCTAGCTACTTGCAGTACCCTCCATACCCTCCACACATCTTTATCGAAGGAGATGGAGTTGATCTAACATTGGCCGCTGGATACGAAGATCGTGATCCGAATCGGCTTATGTGGATTTCAAATCCCGACAGAGGATTATGGATTGCTGCAGAAATATTTGTAAACCAAATTCTTCCGCGCTGGCCTGATATGACGTTGGAAGTATACGGACGAGCGTCTGTGTACGGATGGCCTGCAGCGGTAGAAGAACCTCATCTTCCGTTGGTCGATACTTTGAAGAAGGCAGATGGAAGGATTAAGATAAAAGAACCTCTTCCACGGCTGGCATTGGTCCGAAGATTGATGTCAGCATTTGCTTTGTGGTATCCAACGTATTGGCCGGAGACATATTGTATGTCAGCTTTGGAATCACAGGCTGCGGGAACACCTGTCGTAACGAGTCCCGTCGGTGCTTTGACTGAAACTGTAAAGGGTGGAATTGTAGGTACAGATTTTGTTAATGCAATTTCACAACTTCGAAATGGGGGTCGTTGGAAGAAATTGTCTGATGCTGGAAAGGAATATGCTGCAGAACATTCCTGGGCAAAGGTAGCATCTCGGTGGGAAAATAACGTATTTGGAGGGCAAACACAATGAAACTTTTAATTTATGCAGGAGCATATAACTACTGGGGCGAATTAAATCCCGATAGATTGTTTACTACCGATGGCAAACAGTTGGGTGGCGGGGAAACTTCCGCAATTCAAACGGCAATTGCTATGTCTCGTCGGGGACATGACGTAACTTTGTGCGGGAACGTGGGGCGTCCAAGACGATTCTTCCCCGGTTGGGGAACGTGCGGAGATCAGTTTTTTGTGGCTGGTCGCATTCCGATGGTGAATCTTATTCCCGATTCGTATTATTACTACGTTGGATGTGGATCGCTACACGACGTACTTATCGGATGGGATTCTGCACATATGTATCGTTACAATGTTCCCGCGCGTGTGCGGGTTGTTGCATATCAGTTGAACGATACGGAAGTTGGCGTGTTAGATCACGTGATTGATCGGTATTATCATCCTTCGCGATGGCATGCACAGCGGTTCCAGGAGTTATATGGAATTCCTGAAAAGAAATCCCGAAGTTTGATGACCAACGGAACTGATCTGAATATGTTTCCTACACCGCCGGAGAATCGAAAGCCCTATGTGATCTATTGTTCAAGTCCTGATCGTGGATTACATCATCTTCTGGATGCGTGGCCAGAGGTTCGCGCAGCTATGCCCGAAGCAGAACTACATATCTACTACGATATGACCAAATGGACGCAAGTGGTACGTCAAGCCTTGGCTATGGGACAAACATTAAACACGACTGAGCGGGCATTGCAGATTCAGAAGCAATTAACAGAACTTCGGGGCCAGGGTGTATATCATCACGGCGGAGTTGCGAAGGGAATCTTGTATCGGGCAATGGCTGAAGCTAAGGTGTTGGCCTATCCCTGTGATCCCGTGGCTCCGACTGAAGGATTCTCAATGACGATTCTTGATGGGATTGCTTCAGGTCTTAATGTTATTACAACGGATGCGGACGCACTTCCCGAACTATGGGGGTCCGTTCCTGCTGTTACAATCCTTCCTCTTCCCGTACAGAAAGATGTGTGGGCTACGGAAATTGTTAACAAGCTTCAGGGGCCATCTCCCCTTCCACAAGATTCAGATTGGGTGAAACTATGGACGTGGGATGAGCTTGCGAGAAAATGGGAAGAGGATTTAACTTTACTATTGGAGGAAAAATCATGAGTACCTTCGGTAATATGCCCATTGAGGAGGGTTCAATGGTAGATAGAATTTTGGATCTGTTTAAGGAATCTGTCTTGTTACAGAGTCTCGTAACAGCAGTATTGATTATTACATGTTGTATGTTGTGGATTACAGAAAGAGTAGTTCCGAATGAACTCTTACTGATGACTACAACTGTGGTCGGATTCTGGTTTGGACAAAAGAATCAGGTTGTTGGGGCAAAAATGGCCAAAGAAACGGCGTACAGACTTGCTACTGTGATGGAAGGTTCTAAGACAATTCCACCAATTCCCCCAATTCCACCAGTAGTACCAGTTACACCTACATATAATTCGCTATTTACGAATATGTCAACACCTACATATAATTCGCTATTTACGAATATGCCAACACCAACTATAGATTTAAAATGATGGCAATGTCGGAAAGACGTAGAAGGTTAATTATATGTAAAGTGCTTCTGATAATCTGCATTCTACTTGCATTTGTTGTGTATGTCAGGAGTGACGTAGAGATAGTTGTGTCACCTACCATTCCGCCAACTTCGACGAATACTGTCTCTCCTACATTCACATCGACTCCAACGCCAACGCCAACGCCAACGGTTACACTGACTCCCACGACTACGGCTACGTTTACGCTGACTTCCGTACCAACACCAACTCCTACGTCTACAATAACACCTACACCCACGGAAGATCCTCTTATATATGTAAGTGGAAGAGGGTAATTATGGACTTAGTAAATAATATAGTTGCGGAATGTACAAATCCGTATAGTCCCAGGATAAGATTTCAGTGGAATTGTCTATCGTTGGCGCGGGGGGAAGTTCTAAATGTAGGATCGTGCGATGATCCTGCGGGTTTCCGCCAGCGGGTAATACATTTCGACTATGATGACTGGAGTGAATTTTTTCTTATCGAGGATTGTGCATTTGTTCAAGGTGATGCACATCTTCTCGATGAGATATTTGCTCCTAAACGATTCGATCTCGTAATTCTTGGGGATATATTGGAACATGTATCCGATCCGGAGAAGGTTATACGAGCAGCATGTCGTGTATCAAATGCTGTGTGTATGACTGTGTGGGAAGAGTGGCGGAATCCCGAGCGGGGGTGCTGGATAGATGAAACACGGAATAGGATGGAACAAGAAGTTCTAGATGCAGGACTCGATCCAGGCAAGTTATCCTATGAAGATATGTATGAACAGCAACATCCCCTGGTAAAGGTCAATCGAGGACAACCACACTTGTGCCATATCTGGCAATTTACTATGGAAGATGCCAAGAAGTGGTTGGATGTTTTTACTCAGGAAGGATTTTCGGATCCTTATGCTGTACGAGTTCTGGAAGTAATCCACGAAGGTCACGAAGCGTATAACTATCTTATATATGCCAGCCGTAATAGTATTCAAGGGTAAGAAGTATGTTGTTATGTCCCACGCGGGAAAAGGAGCGCGTGTGTTGGGTCGTCATACTACCCGTATTAAAGCAAAAGCTCAACAGCGTGCCGTGAATGCGTCACTATCTAAGTTTATGAGGGCAAAGAAGAAATGAAAATAGCATTGTTGTGGCCTGAGAGTACTTTTCTGATAGACCCGATGGTATATCCTCCATTGGGATTGTGGTATCTGTGGACTATGTTGGAGAATGCTGGACATATCGTGGAATATTACGATGCTTCTGATCCTTCTATTGATATCTTACAAGTCAAGTGGCACAAATATAATCAAGTTTGGATTTCAGGTACGACTCCACAGTTATCTCGTATACGGTATTGGACAAATCGAATAACAGATGCTGGAGTAAAAGTTGTCGTGGGTGGTCCTCACATGACGGCACATGGGGATGACTTTACGAAGGAATTTCCAAACGTGTTAGTTGTACGGGGAGAAGTTAGTGTTTCGGATATTTCCGTAATTGTAGATATGGGAGGTATGGGACACGGCGGAGTAATTGATACTTTCCAGCAACCAGATCTATCCAATTTTCCATTACCACAAAGAAAAATCGGGGCTAAATATACAGCATATCTTGACGGAAACTTCTGTACAACGATGATAACTTCCATCGGATGTCCGTACAAGTGTGCGTTTTGTTCCTCGAATTTTCTATATGGTTCAAAGGTTCGATACTTTCCGATGGACAACGTATTGGTGGATATTTTTCGGATATCGAGATTGGGTTATGGAGCCATTCAATTTTACGATGACATACTTCCGATACGTAAACAACGTACTCTGACAATTGCCCACGAACTTGATAGGTTGGATTTGATCTGGCGCTGTTTCATGCGTTCTGATTTGGGATTGTTAAACGGGAAAGATTTTCTTGTGGAACTGGCCGACTGCGGACTTCGGGAGGTACTCGTCGGCGTGGAATCAGCAAGCAATGTTATTAAGAATGCTATCCACAAAGGAACGACTGTCGAACAAGATACATTGTTTCGTGAATGGTGTAGAGATGCTGGAATTTCATATAAGGCATCTATCATTCTGGGACTTCCTGGCGAAACTATGGAAACGATGCAGGCCACAAGGAAATGGATTCTTGACAATCGACCGGATCGTGTAGATATCAACACTCTTATTCCTATGCCAGGAACTCCGTTGTATGATAATCCTGCCGAATACGGATGTAAGTTTAGCGTTGGACAAGATATTGATACGTATTTTTACAAGGGTCGACTTTCTGAGGTTAGGTGTGTTGTCGAAACTGATGAGTTAACTTCCGAACAAATATCTCAGTTTCGTTTAGACTTAATTCACGAGGGCATTCCATACTAAAAAGGAGATTGAAATGAGAACAGACGTCATCCCTGTCAGCTACGCCGCTGGAACCTACGCTACCCCCGCCGTCAACGTGTCTGAATATCTTGGTGGAACTGTCCTGATTGGTGCCGTATGGACTACAGCATCGCTAGGATTAACCACATGTACTAGTCCAGATGGGACATTCGTTCCTGTCATTGACAACAGTCTCGGATATTTGCAACTTAACGCAAAACCTAATGTTGCTGTAACGCTACCTTTGGAAACTATTGGCGGGTTACGATACATTCGTGTTATCTCTCACACGGGAGGAACTGTAGTAAATCAGGCAGCAGCAACGCCTATACAAATCATAAGGAAGGGATAACATGGCAGAACCTTCGCTATATATTAATCCTCGGAACACTTATGTACTGGGACCGTATGCTTCCGTGGATCAGATGATGTATGAATTGACAGGAATTCGTATGGATGCTTCGGGCAATTCCTTGTGGGCTATCCGAGGACTTGTGGATGATTATGCGTTTGCTGCCTTGAATGACGGATTTGCACAGTATCCGATTCGTGTTGTGGATATGCATCATACGGTAAGTCCAGCTTCTGCAGATGGTTTTATTCCTTTACCTCATGACGTGTACCGTGTAACGGATGTATGGGACTTAACAAATTCTCGTCGTGTTCCTCATTTTACATTCGTTCCCACACAAAATACTAAGTTTCTTCAGTTTGGACAAACTGGTATTTCGTCGCTTGTACGGGTTACGTATATACAAGAAATCAATTGGGTTCCGCCTGATACGTATTTAATGGAAGATGAAGTATCTAGTGGATATATTGATACAGTAGGTCGTGGGCCGTACTATTATGAAGGATTTGTAGTAAAAGGATTGACGTATCCTTCCAAAGGATATTTATCAGTCCGCGCGCTTATTGTAAACAATTCAGCATATACTCCTGGTGAAGAAGTAATGCAATATGGCAGGGTATCACAGGAAAGATTTGGTAGTCCAGGTGAGCATACTCACTATGTATTCCAAAGATTCCGTAATTTGAGTAGAGCCGTATACGGATATCTTCCTACTTCTGGATGGACTATCCGTGCGGAAGCTGCTACAATTCCCATATCGTATGCGGTAGTGGCACCGAAAAGTATGCTTACTCCGATCATGTTAACCGCTCAGGCATCTATGTATCAATACTGGCTATCCGACCGAGCAAACTATGATCGGTATACTGCATTGGTATCTCGTCAATTCTATACACAAACAGAATTGCTTGAACTTATCAATACGTTGGAAGCACGTGCTGCTATCAAACACCGCCAGGTCAGTCGCGAGGATTTGTACCAAATTGGTTCGATTCGTCTTCGAAGGGATTTACCAAAATGAGTACTCCGATAGTGGGTGTCACTCACGACGTAGTAATCTACGAAGCATCTGGAAATATTGCTCCCGTGGGATTAGTAGTGGATGCGCAGTCCTATCGAACAACGGCTATACCGCCTCTCGTACCTCGTATGGCAGGAGGTTCTCAACGAGGAACGGATTATAGTTCTTTCATGTCCTGGGTACAAGATGAATGGCCTGGGCGATCTGGACTCGGAAATGCTGATGCACAAGGTTTCCGATTCATGAAGGGATTTGTTCCAACGCTTCCATCGTATGATATGTATGCTATTCCTAGTCCTACGGGAAATACTTTGGCCGTAGTATATACTTCTACTGGGGATAATTTTATGGCAACCCACTTCGTATCTCCAGTGGGTACTGCTCCTCGGGTGCTATCCAATCTTGGGCCACACATAGCTCAAATGAATTTTTCTAATTCTGGTCTTCCGCCTCGTCCTGGTCCTATTCCCACTTTCTGGCCATCCAGAACGAGGATCTATGCTGGAAATGCAGTCATTCGTCCGCAAGTTCAGCTAACAAGAGGAGCACCTTCCGTTGCATCCGTTGTAGATACAACTCTAGGATTTGTGGGAGTTGGTGGACAGATGCGGGTATATGCGGGACAAGCAGTATCGTATTCGACTGTTGCATTTATTGCACCGTATATATTCACGTCTTTATTAGATGCTCCTCTATACGGGAAAATAGCTCCTATTCATATAACTAATGTACAAATGAGGGTACATGCTGTATTAGCAGAACCTTATGGGCATACATATTACGTTCCTGTAGGATCCACGGTAGTTGGTGCGTTGGGTGTATACGACAAGAAACTATGGAAATCTGCCCCAAAGGGAGATCAGATTGCATACTATAGACCCACGGAAACTACTCTTGGATTGTGGTCGGATGGAATTACAGTATCTCCAGGAACAGTTATATTACGTATGGAAGAATTCATTGGTAGGTTGATGATTGGAACCTATGATGGATTGTACGCTTATGAAGCAGGACGGACGTATCGTGTAGTTGATTTCTCGAAAGATACCTCAACTCTAAACTTTACTGTAATGAGTTCTATTTCTGGTTCCCTGTGGTTCAACATTCGCCATAGATTGTTTCGGTATACTTCCGGTGGATTGTTAGAAGAATTAGATATTTTACTTGCCGAATATCAGTATCCTATGGCACTTGAATCTGGAGAAAACTGTGTATATTTGTTAGCCGGTTCTCTCGTGGATGATGCTGTGGATATGTATCGAATTGATTCTGCTACTGGTGCAACCACTCACATCGGAAGGGTTAATACGCAATCTCAGTTTTTTGCTAATCCTGCAATGATTCTACCGACACTATTTACTCCTGATCCAACACATCAGCAACGAGGACTTGCGGAGGTTGCCGGAAATCCCTTATGTATTGGACCTCTACTTACTGGGGTTGTTCCTCATTCCGGGGGAGATGATCTTGAATTGCAAGTAGGAATTAAAATTTTTGGTGATATAATTCCTGGACTTGTTCCTGGAAAGAAAGATTTTACCGGATCATTTGCTACGGGAATTATTAATCAGGGGTATCCAGCGATTAACAAATCTTGGCAACGAGTTCGAATCGGAATGGTGACTCCTGCTGAGAGTAGTATAACTGTAGTATTAAAATATAGAACCCACATAACTAATCCGTATGATGGATACGATCCACTTGTACCAGCGGCCGATTGGACATCTTTAGCATCGGTTTCTGCTACGAACAACATTACAATATCCTTACGTAGCAACAAAATTATTTCTAAACAAATCGAATTGTGTCCAGTAGTAACGGGATATTTTGGAAACAGTATTAAGGGACAGTTGGGAATTACATCTTTGGAACTTGATTCACTCCTGGTTGGACCACAGGGAGATGACGGAAAGTTATTATCACAACATACCTTTACAACAACCATTGTAGACAACATGCAATTGTTAAACTTGGAAGTGGAAAATAGTGCTGCATTTGTTACCGCCGCATTGTATAGTCTAGCAGGGAGTGGAATACCACACGTCGTCAGCGTGCCGTTTCCACTCCCTGTTGGACATACAACCTGGGCTGTGGTAGAGTTTGATCCTCGGGGTGTAATGGTTCCTGCATTAGGCTACCAACATATAACTTGTCCTGGTTCACATGTTGGTATTATTTTGAGGGAAGTCTAATGTCTCTTGTGGCACCCCTTACGAAACTACATCCTCGTACTGCGAAGTATTATCGCTACTGGGAACGTCGACGATTGCATCGTAGGAATGCTCTAGCTGGAACTATTTCATCAGGTAGGCAGAGAACGGATGAGCCAGGATGGACAGATTATTTTCCCGAATTTCCTGGTACACGTGTCGAAAAGATTGTGTTTAAGGCTTTGGTGGATTTGGGTATTACGTTTTACTTCGGTGCGTATTGGGGAGATATGCCATTCACAACAGACTTCGAAGAACGATATCGACCTGACTTTATTCTTCCTGAATATCGAATTGTAATTGAAGTGTTTGGGGCATACTGGCATAGCCTTGAGAGTTCGTATAAACGGGATTCCGTTCGTGCTTCGATGTTTGAAGCTGCTGGATATAAATTTATTATTTTGTGGGATTACGAAGTTCTTAATAATCCATTTGCTATTCTTGATACCATTCCTGAACTTGTTAATCCGGCAATTAAAACAGGTCAGGTATATGTAGCAGATCGTCCATTCAATCCTACAGCATCGTTGGCAGCAAGACAGCGGTCGGTTCCAAAAGTTGTTAGATTAAAGACAGGACGTGCTAATCGGTATCCGCAACGATTGTCCAGATATAAAGCATATCTTGTATATCCAGGAACGGAAAAAACTCCTGGAAAATATTATAGATTCGCTGGATTTCCTGAAGAGTATCTGGCATCTCTTCGAAAATATTCACAGGAATGGAAAGATTACTTTGATAGCCTTAGCAAATTCTTTCTAACATCTCCACAATATGCTGGATATTATTCTTCGTATTATCACTATTGGGCCAAGTGGTATGGATGGTGGGATAGATTTCAACGTATTACAGAAGAAGATTGGACTGCATATTTCGCAGCGTTGGAAGGGTATCTTTCTTTGTATCCTGACCAACGAGAGGTGTATCTAAATCAGTATAATATATGGAAACGATCAGGGATTAGATCCAAATGACAAACGAGTTATTCACTCCAATATTCCACGAACTTGGTGGAACTCACGGAAATGCTAGTCCCGTTCCTACACAATTCGATGAAGTTCGTACGCGATTGTACCGTATCGAAATGCATCTACGTAGGTTGGGATTGTATTTGACAGGTGGAGATACGCCGGATTATCCTGGAGTCATCATGGCTTCTGGTGTAATCAATGCTACTACGTGGTTGGCCGGGGGAGGTGATCTTAAGGATGGTCCAATCACAATTGCATTAGCAGCTGATATGCCTCTATTGGTTAAGGGAGATGGTACGGAAGCTTCTGAATATGCGACTGGTACATTAGCGTTGGCCGCAGCTGTATCCGGTGATGTCGTAGTCCTACCGCCCAATACTTACGTAGAAGATCTAACCGTGGGTGCTGGAATTTCTCTTGTGGGTGCTGGCCGGGGTACGATAGTCCAGGGAACTATCTATGCCGGAATAAATGCCCTTATCACTAATCTTTTCGTCGATTGTTCCCATGCTACTACAGGTATTGAATACGGTATTCGAAATATTGATGAAGTTGGAAACTCCTGGTATGTCTCCCACGTTGTTGTCGAAGGTGAACAATCCGGGCCTGGATATTTACGCGGGATAGCATCAATCAATAGTCGGGGATATTTGCACGATTGCCAAGTAAATGTACAGGGAGGTAATGCTGTAGGATTGTACGTTGACGGAACTCTTGACGTGGGCGGAAACGATCCAATAGTAAAAGATAGATGGACGGAAGCTGCAATTACACCGGATATAATGTATGTAGATGTCGCAACTTGTCCTCCGACATCAGCACCTTGGGCATATTTGTGGTGGATTTTTACGGTTGACGGAGAGGTAACACCGTATACATATCTTCGGGTGGGATGGACAGGTAGAGTTGCCGTATCCGAATACTGGGGAGATAACCTAACCCCACGAAATATAGAATTTAACGCATCTCCTCATGCAAATTCAGGTGGAGTACTTGGTCCTGGAGCCACTGAATGGTTAGAGTATCCAGATAACTATCAAATTCTTCAGGAGACAGTCGACGAGATAGGTGAATCTGGAACATCTGGTTCTGTAGTTATACGAGCACGAGATATTGGAACAGGAGGAGTCACCCTTTACGTATCTGCAGAAGTTGAACGAGCTATAACCGATGGAACGGCAAGAGTTACCATGATTTGGTCGGAGATTATGGGTGATGCTATCATTGCAGACGATTGTCAATTCTACGGTACACAGTACGATATATACGTAGCGGCTGGTGGAATCGAAGTACAAGCATGTACATACGATCACGCAAAGACGTCCGGTACGATTATTTCAGCAAGTGGTGATCGTTCGGCGTGGGACGTAACAGGCTATCCAACATTGCATGCTTCTGATATATACAATGCCGCACGACTTGTACATATGCCCGATCCAGTTGCGGAGAATGATATAGCTATTGTCAATGCAGCTGGTAACTGGGAAGTGTTAACTGGTCCTACAGCCGCTAATGATATTCTGATTGCCGGAGCTGATCCATACAATCCCACATGGACTGCTGGCAACGCAATGGGTAGTGGCGCGGCCAACCAGGTCGCGTATTGGAGCGAGGTAAACGTGCTGACCGGCGCGGCGACGCTCACCTACAATCCAGCGGCTAGTCCTAATCTGCTCCTCACGGCAGCGAACGCGGCGCATATTCCGTTGGTTGTGCGCCTTGCAGCAGTGCATACCGCCAATGCGTTTGAGGTGCAGAGTAACGGAGGAGCAATCTTAACCTCCATTAACAAAGATGGTTATTTAGGGATTGGAGTAGCCGCAGCTCAAGCCCTACAAGTAAATGGGAATATCTTTTTAAGTGCTGCTGATTCTAAATTATATCTTACTAACGGGCTCTACTTTTTTCAGGTCGGTGCAAGTACTTTGCAGATTGTTAATACAAGTGGTGCTGGTGGAATAGGTGAAAGTTTTAATGGTGACTATTCTCATACAACGGGCTCATCAACGGCTACTACAGCCGGAGTACTAGACCAGTTTATTTTAGCAAGAGCTTGTACAGGAGTCCCAGTTGCGGGGTTCGGCGTAGCTTACATTCTTAGAGCATCCTCCACTACCTCAGACAATCAGTTGATGGGAAGAATCGGGTCTGAGTGGATTGATCCCACCCACGCTACCAGGAAGGCCAGACTTAGATTAACAGTCTATGACACGACTATACGAGAGGCAGTTAGGTTTGATACTGACGGAGCTAATGTTTTAACCGCCTTTGGGGGAACCACAGTAGACGCTCTTACAACAGTTAAGACACAGGCGCCAGGAGCAACATATATCCCCCTGACCGTCAAAGCCGCTGCTGCTCAAACCGCCAACCTTACCGAGTGGCAGACAAGCGCCGCTGCGGTATTGGCTTACATTGATCCCACAGGCGGTGCACTATTCAGCGACAAAGTAAGGTTCACCCAGACCGATGGGAACGAGGCGATTGACTCCCTAGCCGACGGGTATCTCGACTATCTGGCGACCACGGCGCACAGGTTCAACAACGACATCTATCCTGCCGCAGACGATACCTACTACCTAGGCAAAAATGACGACGATACACCCTTCGCGTGGAAGGGAGTTGTCCTGAAAGACACCACTGACGGCAAATATTATAGAATTGAAGTAATTAATGGTACGATAACTGCTACGGATTTGACTGACTAGAGGAGATTGTAATGGCAGGATCATTCATAGTACTAAACGGAGACGTTACGGTTAAGTTTGAATATACATCTACACAAGAAAAAATACTAACCACTATTACAGATGCTGCACATTATCTGTGGGTTGTAGGATGGGGAGATCACGGAACGGAAGAGGTTCCGATTGAATTCGGGAACTTAACAAGTCAACAAAAATTGGACGTTGTAGATGCGTATATACGTAAGACCATTCTTGATATGGCAAAAACATACACAAGCGTATTCGCACAAGATGAAGCAAGAATATTAGCGGAACAAGAATCCGCTGACCACCACATATAGGAGGGTAGACATGACGGAGATTGATGTAGCAGTTCAGAAGGTATTGATTAGGGATCGAATTAAGTTGTGGAGGAATTCCGTATATCAGGCAGGATTAGATATGAAGGTTGCTACCGTACTTGAGGATGAACAAATGCAAGTTAATGCTAAGAGGGAGGTAGCACGGGGCATCACAGCAATTGATACCCTTGAAAAGATATTAGGAACATTGTAGCATAAAAAATCCCCAGGCTATCGACCTGGGGATTGCTATTCTTTATTTGGAAGGTTTTGGTTTGTCTTTCTCCTCGAACATTGCGTCCCTTTTAACCTTTGCTTCACATACTGGACAAATTCCGTGACTAGTGCCATCTACGGGATAGTTAGAATCTATCACGCAACGACACCACGCACACACGAGTTGTCCCATTTCATTCCTCCTTGTTATTCATACCTTACAGATTCTATTCGTGGAACACAGACGCTACAACCGTTAGTTCCACAATAGGCAATGATACGGGCCGTACTATCGAGGTATCCCTTACGTGCCCATACCTCAAGATCTCGTCCGTTACCCACGAATCGACACTTCGGATATGCGGTACACATATCCGTATTTTGTGCACGAAGAATTAATTCGACATCCTGATCTCGTGCAGTTCTATAACCATACCAACGACTTCTTAGATCAATACCTTTGGATTGGTCATCCACAAGAGAACATGCTGTCAGTTCTCTACACTTAATACAATCGTCAGGTGCTTCGCCACGTAGAATACTCGCGGCTTCATACACGGGTGGTGATGGTGACTGGATTGCTACCATCAAAAGACTGGTAAGTAGTAGTGACTTAAACCATAGGGTTAGCATCATTTATCCTTTGTGGACATTTCGATGGCAAGGCGGAGTAAACAATGTTCCGCTTTTGGAATGGTATCCGCCAGTAAATATTCCAATGCCGTTTCAGCAAGGGGCTTTTGCGTTTCCATGTAAGGAACACATTGTTCCAACAAGCTTAGAATTGTAGTTTCCTTAGCAATCGAAACGCTAGAAAATCCCTCATCCCGACGGAAGATTCTATTCCCTGTTATCACTCCCAGTAAACGCATTGCTGGGCCTGACTTCGACCAAATCTGCATACGAACTCCCGCAGATTTGGATATGTACAGGTTCATATGATCGTCTAACAAACCTGCTATCATCACTACTTCTCTATCAGTTAATTTTCTCATATCGTCCTCCTTAGCTTGTTAATAACTTAAACTTTCGCATGGAATTCCATTTCGATCTGCATCCAATCCATGTACGTCACGACCTACCACAAGTAGACAATACTCAAAACAAGCTAGTGCTTCGTGATACGTACCAAAGTCCGTGCAATTAAGCGTATTCTCGGAACAGACACATACAATAACCTGTACTGATGTCGCTATAGGTTTCGGAGTGTACGTTGGGGGTAAGGTAGACGTCGCTATAGGTGTCTGTATACTGGTTAAAGTAGCTGGAGTTGGTAGCCGTAATGTAGGCGTTAGCGTTCTGGTATTTTTTCGAGTAGTTGGTCTGTAGAATAGCCCACAACAAACGCAAAGCAACACCAAAATTCCCCCCGACAATCAAAACAATTCGTAACTTCTTGCTTTTCTTCTTAGTATTTATTTCTATCCTCATTATAAATCTCCCCAAGATTGTCCGATTTTTGTATCCGCCTTATGTTCAACAGACGGAAAGTATTGTTTAGCAGTGGCTACCATGATTTGTGACAGCTCCGCCGCGACGACATCCACAAGAAAATCTTTGACGCAAAACAGCACGCTGTCATGAACGGTTACCAGAAGACGAACGTCATTAGTGTACATATATTTCTTGTGTAATGTAAGAGCAGCAATGATAGTTACGTCCGACGCTGGGCCTTGAATCGGTGTGTTTTGTGCAGCGTGGATCGCTTCTATCTTATTGTCTTCCGTTATGACAGGGAAGTGACGTTTCCTTCCGAACGTAGTAACGATGATTCCAGATTTTAGAACGTCGTTGGCTACGTCTACCCGCCACTGAACAGCTCCCTTGAAATTTTCATTCCAGTTATCAGCAAACTGTCGTGCTTCTTCTTCAGGGAATCGTAACGCATCCCTTGCAATCTGGAACACATCTCCGCCGTATAGCCATCCGAATACGGCCCGTTTGCAGTACCAGTTTCGCTGTTCTTTTGTGAAATTATCTCCGTAAATTTTACGGGCAACCTCACTATGGAAGTCAGCATCTGGTTTGTTTAACACATTTCTCATAAACTCATCACCAGTAACATCTGCTGCGATACGTAACTCACATTGGCTAAAGTCAGCGTATACGATTTTATAGCCTTCCGGGACAATGAATCCTGAAGCAATCATACTTCCCCAGGCATCATCGTCCCGTGGAATTGTCTGGATGGGAGGATCGCTTGCGGATATACGTCCGGTTACTGTACCATATAGTTTATAGCGTGGATGTACACAGCCATCTGTTCCCATTGCAGCAATGAATTTCTTTGCATACGAAGATTGTAGCTTAGTGAGTGATCGGTATTCCCTCAACATTGTTAGGAATTCGTAGGCCTCCCGGGTGATGAATTTAGGCTTCCGTTCATTCAATCCGTACTTATCAAAATCAAGGGCCATAATCTTTGGGAGACTATCCCATTGTCTAGCCCATTTCTGTAAGTCTTCGTCAGGACGAACACCTAACTCCTCCAGAACCCTCTCCCTATGTGGGGATGAGAAAATCAAGCTGACCATTGCTGTACGAAACAAGTCGAGAAGTTTGTCCTGGGCTTCTTTCGCCGTGGACCTGGGCTTTAACTTCGTACCTTTGGAAATTGTCCTGACGGATAGGGTAGAGGGAAGAACGAATAGGTCGTAGATTATAGTACTCATCTGCATTGACGATGCGGGATTGAACTCGTCTAGAATTCCTTCCAGCGCTTTGACATATTTCCGACGTAGCTGGATTTCAGGTGGTAAGTCAGCTACCTTTCGACCTTTCCAGAAAGATGCTTCCCCTTTAACCAGTTCGTAATGATCGAATGCCATCGTAGTAATGAGGTCGGCCATTTTCTTTAGCATGGCATCAACTTCATACTGTAATCCCTGGTCCACCTTTTCAAGATGAGCTTTGTCAATCATGAAGCCCTGGATTTCAGCATCCACGAACATGGGAACTACAGCCATCAGCGGAAAGAGGAATGGTTTTTCCCACATATCCTCTTTACGTAATAGCCGCTCGAATTCAATTGCCAACCTTCGCGTACATTCCGTGTCGATGGCGTTGTATTTGTACAGTACTTTTGTAGGTATTTCACTGTACCTGGAGTTACGTCCATGTGAAAGATACTTTACGACATCAGCTTCATAGTCAGGCATATCCAGATATTCTGTGGCTAGTTGCTTTAGTCCGTGTGTTCCGCCATATTCCCACAAACAATAATGGGCAAGTAGCGTATCCATGTCACATCTAGCATTGTCTACGCACAACTGACCAATCAAAAATCGAAGATCAAACTGTGCGTTGTGCATCACGAAGCGTATATGTCGCCGCGTGAATACATCCACAAGAAATTGCCTAGCATCTTCTCGAACCATGTCCCTTGTAATTCCAGTCTCATCGTTAGCCAGAAATAGCAGCGGTTCATATATTTCTTTTGTGGTAATGATTGCAGCGCGATTCTCCGCATACGAAAACGAAATTGACAGAACGTAGTTTCGCTGGTGATCTATCTGATCCGTTTCCGCATCGATTGCCACGAAAGTATCGTTGGGTAGACCGTCGAGAACCGCAAGGAACTGGTCGTAGTTACTCACATTAAGCATTCCGATTGACGGATTTACTGGGTGCTGTATCGGACCTCGAACGTAGCGTCGTATGTCCATCAGGAATGAATAGGATTGTTTGACATCATACAAGACATATGCCGGATGTGCTCCAACGTATGTATTATAATGCCATCCCCGAGCTTCTGTATATCGTTGTCCGCTAAGCTTTGGAACTAGAATGTCCCGCGCTGTCGTCCCAGCTGCATAGATACAGGTATCTTGTGGAAGAAAACACAATTCCGCCTGTAAATCCACTCCACAAGAAAAAATCATTTCTGGTGTAATCTTGTTCCCTGGAGGTCGACACTTTACGATGTTTGTGAAATACACATCATGTTGATTGACACCTTCCATCCACAAAGCACGACGGATTACTCGTCCACTTTTACCAACGAATGGTTCTCCCTTTAGTTGTTCGTCAGCACCTGGAGCCTCACCAACAACACAATACTTTACTGCGGATATATCTCCTGATGGTAGTATGGGATTGAACTGTTCTCGTAAGGGACATGTCTCACATTTTGAATAGGGATTCATTATCGTTTCCTTGTGGGAATGGGTTTCGGATACTTTGCTGGTTCGTACCCTATAGGTGTACGTGATACTACAATGTGATCTACATAGAGAGTTTCGTAGATGATGTAGCCGCCTTGTCCGTCAGGAACCTTTTCCCTTATCGTCACTCGATCTGGTGGCATCTTTATTTCCTCCTTTTAAGATTGTAACATGTGCTACCCATCCAAGACTGGATGGTGTGATGTGAGCTATAGTTGGTTTGAGTTTAGGTTTTGTATCCATATTTTATTAAGACTCCTTGTGCCTGGTCGGGTTTGGTTAGGCTATATTTGAATGTATCATCCACGAAGTCGTACCATCCAAGGGGTGATAGTGCTGGATGAATCTCGTCTAAATTCTTGGGGATGGTATCAAGTTTAAGAATCGACATTGGGTTGTATTCCGTTACAAGTCTTGTCGTTCCCCAGTTAGCTAAGATTCTCCTGTTCATATTACATAGAATCAGCAATGCATCTCCGAAGCTTCGCTTATGTTTTAATGGTAGCTTAACGGAATTAGGTGTGATGTTTTTCCCGTCGGCTCCCAACGCAAATGCTAACGAAGTGTCCGCGAATTCAATGTCCTCGCGGGGTAATTCATTACACAAGAAATCTTGTACATCAGGAACACCTAGCAAATGTATCGGGTAATCAAAAGATAACATTTCGTCAAGAATCTCAGATCTTTTGTGAACTGTATCCCAATCCGCTGGAGATACGAATTCTATCCGCGGACATGGAACTGCCAACATTAGATCGTATAGGTTGAAAGGTCCGTCTGTAGTCCACCAATTCAACCACGCTTCGGTTGCCCGTAACACCGTAGCCGGACAGCTTCCATGTGTTACAAATGCGACTGTAGGTATACCAATACCTTCTTCTGCTATCTGCAATATTGCCTTTCTGGATCGAATCAATGTTTGCTTTGGATCCAAAATTACATCCGGCAATACTACAATGTTCGGCTTGATTCGTTTTACTACACGAATCCACGGTTCGTAAGCCATCATATGTCCTTCAAACGCACCGTTATCCATGATAACGATAGTTCCTTCTGGTCTGAGGGCATTCTCGTAAAATGCCACGTACTTAGGCTCAGAATACAACCAGGGAGAGATCACCATATGGTAATCTCCCCTGGCGTATCTGTCCGCATACGCTGCCACAGCTATATGCGCTATTCTCATTCGATCCTCCTATGCTTGAGCTTGAATGTGGACGTATGTAGGAATGCCGTTTAGATGGCATGTCATACATAAAACACTTGTGCTCTGACCTGGTGCGAGAAACGCTTGGACTATGCTATGACAGGTTGGACACACTGCCATTAGGGTGCGAGCAACGGGAAGGGGCCTTGCTCTCCTTCCTCTATCCTCACGGGGGTTTGGATATAGATCATTCTTGTTCTTAGCCATAGAATGTCACCCTATCTCCACATCTGGGACATACAACCGTATCCATTTCTCCAACGCGAACCAGACATGTTAAGGCATATCCACATGAACACGTTGCTCCTACGATTTTATACTGGGGTTTGTCTTGTTCCCTCAGTCTCGGATCGGGATGATCTCGCCTTCGCGTTGGTGTTACCATTGGATTTCTTCTTCACTGATTCGAAGTTTATCCACGAGATCCGAGATACCCTCATGGCAATTCGGTTCAACATCATCCTCGTCAGGGAATAAGTGTGGGGGATGGTAGTCCATGCGGACTATCTTAGGAGATACGAATTCAGGATCGTAGATTTGGTCGTAGTTAGCGGGATCCTCCGAAAGCAACCTTGCATGGATTTGGTGGCACAACGCGGCAATGAATCCCGTGTAGTTGATCAGGTCGGGTGCTTCCCGCATAATTGTTTCCAATCGCTTTGGGTCGCGTTCCCACCCTTCGATAGCAATGGTGGACTGGATACGAATGAGTTTCTTTTCCATTTCCAGAAGAAATCCTTCCGGAGTCCACCTGTGATGCAGAGGGGAGACTTGATAACTCTTGCCTCTATTCTTGGCAACCGCGATAGCTGCTTCCAGAATCATCACGTAGTTTTCATGGAATTCCTTAATCAGGCGTTCATTCAGTTCGGCTTCTTCCGGAAAGATTATCTTTGTCATGATATTATTTTGCCCTCCTCAAGGAAATTAACGGAATTGAGATTACTGTGACACCAAGTTTAAAGATGGTCGTGGCCTTAATCACACCCCACAAGGCGACCATCGGCATTGTACCCGCAAAGGCTAACCCAGCGAATACGGCACTATCGATCACTACACCAACTAAGTTGCTTAGGAATACTCGGCTACCTACTTTCCATTGTAGGTTAAGCCCAACTTCGTAAATTGCAGTGTCAATTAATTCAGACATCAACTCAGCAACAATGGATGCAATAGTGATCCTCGGAACTGCTGTCATCAATGCCCGAAAGCCATCGTCCAGAGGCCAGAACACGGCTGGCTTTAACGTTGCCGCAAAGTACAAATATGCGGCTAGAATTACGTTTGCCAATGCTCCTGCCCAGATTACGTTTACAGTGTTTCGTTTTCCGAGACGTTCGTGAAGAATGTCTCGCCATGTAAACGTGACCGCGAAGATGAACATACCAGCAGGGATAATGAATCCCCACACCTCCGCGATCTTTACTGCTGCCACATCAGCAGCCAATTGAAGTGCGATATACACAGCGATAAAATAGATATCACTGGTTCGCAACTGTGGAAAACTTAAATGTGACTTCGACCTTTCCATGTCCTTCACCCCTTCCTTTAACTCTAACAGCACCCGTGACGGTATATAGAGGATTCATCTCCTCGACAATCCGCGTTGCAACTAACTGACACAATTCTTCCGAGGTTGTGGAATACACGGAATCCTGAAGTTCTCGGAAAATATCTTCAATGTTTCGAAGATCCAGCACACATTGAGATTCGTCCTCTTCAACGGGAAGAATCTGATCAACCGTATACCATATAGATATGTTTGCGTTCAACGGGCCGAGCCCGAATCTACAGCGGGTATTGATCCTTCCCTTATATCTGATTGTCAACATGCTTTCCATTGCTCTCCTTTACGCTAAGTTGATTGAAATTGTAGACACATTTAATTTAATTGGAATATCTAAACCTCCTGTCTCAGCCTCAATTAATTTTACTCCGTAACACCACCGCGATTCGATAACCTTTGGAGGCGTTATGTATTTAGCCTCAGTTAATTGAGATGCCAAAGCATCCCTACCGAGGGTCGATAGACCACGCTGTCGAATCTGTTTCTCATACCACACAAAAACAGATCCGAAGTGAAACCACAAGATATTTTCGTGGGCATCATATACGTAGTAGAAATCGTTCGTTCCCTGAGCTACCTGTAATACCAAGTTTTCCACTAGATCATCCACGTGCATCTTATTACGCCCACGGCTCAAGTTGAAAGAATGTTTGATTGACGTTTCAATGTACGTAAGCTTATCTTCCAACTCTATACCGCACCATGCCTGGGCAAGTCTCAGCCCATACAACACCACGGCAAAGTTATTGGTTACCCTATGTGGTAGCGTTGGATGACGTTCTTGCAATTCCGTGAAACAGGCGTTAAGAATTGCTTTGCTTTTTTCTTGTGGAATGCCAAGGGTCCACTGTATGTAACTTCGGATTATTCCTTCCATCGGAGTCCCACGAAATTTGAGGTACGCTTTATGTGCATCACTTCCAGGCTGAATATTTGATTTTACCAGACGAAGTCCGATTACCCTCTCTAACAACGCAGGTTCTGACAGGGAATCTTCTCCGTCAATCATAATCGGAGCGGACAATCTGTATGTTGTAACTGTCTGATCAGGACGACCTCTAGGATCTTCACCGAGATCATAACTTAATCTCAGATATCGAGATAAATAATCCGATGCTTTCGCCGTCCTGAATTCTGCCAACGCCACAGGTAATGCATTAGTTGAACCTAATAAAGCTAGCAAAACGAATCTAGTTGTTGTACTATCGTATACCGTAGGTGTTGCATACCCTAGAAAGTCCATCATCAAATGGATCAGAGTAGTTTTTCCACAGCCCTGGGTTCCGAAGATGTTAAGAACGGGGAATTTGAATCCAGCCGCTTCGACCACGGGTTTCGTGATTGAAGCCATAAGCCAACCTAATGCTGGATACATTATTTCTTCCGTATTGCAGTGTAGAAGGATTTGGAATGCACGCAACGGATCAGCATCTCCGGGTATGATTATCCGAGGAGCTGACATCGCACCAGATATATATTCCATTGGTCCTCCAGAAGTCCACGTTTCCGTAGCACTAAGTGTACTAGAGGGAGTCACGAATATATCTCCGTGTCTACCGGCTGTCGTTGTTGCCGTAACCGTTTCGCCCGTGAAAGATTCCACAAGAAAGGGTAACAACCTTCTGGCATCTTGATCATTGCCAAGCCATTGCCAGAAGACCTTTGGTAACTGAGACGCAAATTGACGAGCACTATTGAAAGCATCGCGGGTGAATGTATGTGAAGACGTCGGTCCTTCTGGTGACGAAATCACTGCTTGTATAGCATCTGATTCTCCGTTGACACTGTAAATTTTCTTTACCTCCATTGCAAAAGTAGATACTTTGACCAGCGATTGCCCATTACGACTCCACATTTCGGAATCTCGCATTTGAAATCCTTGTGGACCAGTCAAAACTACAACATCCTTAGATGCTTTTGCCCACGTTATCTCCAGGTAATGTTCAGGATCGACGTGCTCACGATACTTTATTCCTACACGATGGAAGTCGTAGATACATTTCACAGCCGCCACTGACATTCCAGCACGAGCTAATCCTGACATGACAGCCATGTCCAATTCGGAGCGTGACGGATAACCTCGACTATCACCCGTACAGATTTTGTGTTGTAGTTTCTTATCGACTTCCACGAGGGATTGTATATCCGGAGGTGCATAAGAAACAGGTAAGGATGACACTAGTTTTATTTCCGTACCATCGTGCATACTACCTGGAATTCTACCACGACTATTACGATACCAACAACTATCGGCATTTCCCCCAAGATGTTTTATTAAAACTTTATTTAATTCCTCAAATTTCTCCGGTGTAACGTACTGAGTCAATAGCCAATATATATGGTATCCATGAACGGTCTTTACCACATACGTAGGTGGTAATACCCACATTGGTAGTTCGG
>Ga0307379_10001363_pt1 | contig 38848 bp, 49 predicted proteins | sample UN2MG_FD_202237 | JGI IMG/M metagenome (GOLD analysis project Ga0307379, IMG submission 202237) | Soil microbial communities from Risofladan, Vaasa, Finland - UN-2 | ecosystem: Environmental > Terrestrial > Soil > Coastal area > Acid sulfate soil | place: Finland: Risofladan, Vaasa | collected...
CTTTGACAACGGTTTCCATAGATTTTTGGAGTTGTTCTAAAGCGATTTCCATTTTATGGATGTTTTCACTGAAAACAAACCATTGATTGTTTTTTATCTTGGCTTCACCATAAAAATGAATTTTTTCAGCCATTGGGTTGAATGCTATTCTGATTCTCTGGTCCTTTTCGGTTTCAATTTCCGGGTTTTTTTCTATTTTAACTATCCATTCCATATCTAATGTTCATTTATTATATATATTTGTTGATTACGATATATTTCAGCAACATCCTGTTCCCAATTCTTCATTAAATCATCCTTCATTTGTTGGGAGACAATCATAAGGGTTGCTTTATATTTCTTATTATAATCCGTGTACATAACAAAGGAACTATCTCCCAAAACCGTGTCACCACGTCTTCTAATTCTTCTGTAAGCACACCATTTCCTATACTTTAGATGTAGTTCAGCACACCATTTTCTCTTAAATCTCATAATTATTGAGTTGTTACATCTGCAATTTCAAAATAAATCACGGTGACTTCATTACTGACATCTAAATCGGGATAGTATTTCTTCATGTCTTCGTAGAAATCAGTCCAATCATTAAAACCTTCGGCTTTAATGACATCATCATCCACATTCACCACTTGAACGTATCTGACCTCGGTTACTCCGACTTCATATCTTAATCCAATGTCTTTTGAGCCAATGAATAAGAGTCGTCCGAGTTGAATATCTCGTCTACCTAACCTAACAGTTACTCGCTCACCATCACCACCAATTATTGCCAACAACAAATCATCATCTAATTTGAGAAATTGTAGTGGTGTTGCTGGAATAGGCACATCGTTTTCATCAACTAGTCCAGCATCTCGCCATTTTTTGAGGGTTTTCAGTTTTTCAATTTCCTTTTGAATCGCAGTTTCTTTACCAATCATATCACCAGCACAGAGTTCACTTCCATACATATCCCATGATGCTTTATTGCTTGCTTTTAATTCTTCGAGTTCCTTTTCAAGTTCTTCAATTGTCTTGTCTTTCATAATACAATATTCTTATTTCAATTAATTCTTTTTTTGCTATGTCTATCATGTGTTGTGTTCCCCGGCTCTCACCATCCCAGAACGCAATCAGGGCATCGGCATAATCAGCCATTTCTTCATTTCTTAGGTATCCCGCACTTTTTCCGTGACTTCCCCAATCTGCCGGGAACCTTTTAACAGGATATCCACGTTCAGCAGCATAGTGTTCACCGAGCTTATCCGCACCCCTTGCAGTACCACTAACGATTTCGATATTATCTTTGTTCTGTAAAAGATAATCACAATAACTACGAAGTTTTTCATAATCATCAAAATCTCTACCGCCAGCAATTATTACTTTCATTTTACTGTTTCAGGTTTCTCGTTTTTGTTCATACCTTTTGCTATTCCCAAACCGATTTCAACACGTAACAACTGTGCTTTTAAGATTTTCATCCTTCTTTCGGTTCGTTTGATATAATTCGTCATGGCTTCTTCCTTGGTTGGATAAGCATAACGTTTCTTAGCGGTTTTCGAAACCCATCTTGAATCTCCATGAAAACTATCGAGAGTCCCATAACCAATCCAATATCCTTTAGGTGTTTCTCTATGAAGATTAAACTCACTAAGTACAATATTCACGTTTGGTATTCTTGGTGAATAATATTCGCCATCATGGTCCATACTCGCATAACTAACCGCTTCGTATCTATAAAATTTCATAACGTCATATTTAGGTGTCATCAGTCCACTCATTATCAAAAATCAAATCAAGTCTAGCTCTGGTATATGCAACATACTGGAGATTCTTTTCCTGAATTGCTTGCCAAGGCTTCGAAACTTGCATTGGTAATAGGTCCGGGCGTATAATAAATACCCTGTTGGCTTCTAAACCCTTTATTTTATGTACCGTACTCAGTACAATACCCTGTATTTCATCGGTAAATATAGATTTTATCTTATATTTCAAGTCCAGAATGCTGTCAGCAAGTCTGGCAAGAAACAATAATGTGTCTACTTTATCTTCAAGAGTTGTATATCCACTATGTTCTTTTGGGTTTAGAATGCCTTCTTTTTTCAAGTCGTGTCGATAGGTTTGGAGTTCGGCTTCCCAGAACCGGATTAGAGCGTCAATATTGTTGATTTTGCCGATTAATTCAATCAAGTGGACCCCAATGTCACTTCCCTTGATAATTGCCTTCTTACGCTGCGTAAGGTACTCGAAAAAGAGTTTTACGAGTGGCATAGTTGTTCGACACAGAACAAAATCACCACTCTGTGCTTCTTCGAGAACATTACCTTCTCTAACACTACCTTCTGGTGCGTCTGGAAGTGCTTTTATGTCGGGAACGATTTCCTGTGCTTTCCTGATTACTGCTTGTGAACACCGGAATGAAACTGAAAGTGGTAATGTTTTAGTGTTGGGAAATTTCTCAAACCATTCAAATGATTTTTCATCGGCAGCATTAAACCCATAGATGCCCTGAAAGAAATCACCAACACATATTAATCTACCCTGAAGTTTTTTGGTTTTCCTGTCATGCTTCAATACTTTTTCAATGATTCTGATTTGACAACGGTTCAAATCCTGTACTTCATCAACAAACACATAGTCTTGTGGAAAGAACCAGATGCTGTTATCAATTGCTGGTAGAAATATCATATCGGTAAAATCATATGTTTTCCTATCAGTACTCATTACATCCAAAACCTTAAGTACTCGTTTAATATCTTTGGGTTTGTTAATTGGAATGTCGTATCGGTCTGCGACATAAGATACATATTCCGGTTTAAGTGTAAGGGTTAATCGGCAGAGGTTAGCGAGTTTCTTGATGTCGTTGAGATAAAAGAAAATATCCTCTTCTTTCATTTCTTCATCGAGTTTCCAGTTCTTGGCTTTCTTCTGGATAATCTTATCGGCTTTGAATTCATCGAACTGTATTCTATCTCCGTATTTCCTCTTAATTGCTGATACTCCAAGACCATATGTAGTATAACATCTCACTCCTTCCGGTAATTTGGTTTTGAGTTCTTCTTGAATGTGCTTATTAAATGCCAGAAACATTATGGATTTATCCATAGGTAGTTGTTTTACTGCTTCAACGATGGTGGTGGTTTTACCTGCACCAGCATATGCTTTAATTAAAACGTTTTCCTGTCTTTTCTTCGTGAATAAAAAAATTCTCTCCTGTTCTTTTGTTGGTTTGAAACTCATGCTTTAATCGTTATTTTCGTTTCTTTAATACTGAAATCATTCTCATCATATGACATATCTGGATACTGAATGCTTGAAGGATGAAACTTGAGTTTTTCCAGTGGAATAACTTCATTAATCTCTTTAAATGACAAACCTTCAGGATTTCTTGTTTTCATTTGTGTTTCGATAACATCCATAATTTCAGCATATTGCTCGTCTCGCAATGTATTTGTTTCGATATCGATTTCGAAATTGATTTTATGTATCATATCTTTACCCAATGTTCGTTTGTAATTCCATCAACTAACTCATATATCTCATCTATAAGATAAGGTCTTCCTGTGAGTTTGTTTTCTTCTGGGACAATCCCTACTCTTAATCTCTCGACTCTTTTAAAAAGTTTATCACCATAAAGAATATTGATGTCGGGAAGTGCATCTCGTTCCTCAATAGATTCAACATGGAGGTGACAAGCATTTCCAGCCATCATCAAAGCAAGTTCCCCTTGCACAGTCATACCCTCATATAAGATTGCTGCGACTTCATCACCGAATTGACCAAGTAGTCTTTCGGCTTCATCTATCGCAACACTGGTCTGATTGTCGAGTTCATCCTTTTTACGATTCAATAAGTCCTGAAGCATCCATCTAGTGACTTCGAGTGCGAAAAAGCGGTCTTCTGGTTTCTGTTCGTAATCATCTGGCAGTCCAATGTAGGGTCTCCCCTGTTCATTTAAACCAATCTCATATTCAATTTTATACATGTTCTAAGTTTTTAGGGTCATACCAGCCAATTTTTAGGTCTTTCTGACAGTTTAGACAATATTCTTTACCATCGCTAATACACCAAGCATCTATTGTCATACACATCGCTGTTTCCACCCCACATTTAGCGCATTTACACAAATCTTTTGATTTTGGTACTAATCGCTTAAGGGTTTCCTCTGTTATTGAAAATTTAGAATTTGGGTATTGGATATCCAGAATTTCACATGCAAATGTATTGGCTTCGACTTCCAGAGGGTCTACTTCATGAAAAACGTGTTCAACACTCCTGAGTGTATACGGATATTGATTCAACCACATCTCCCGGTTTTTATTATCAAGACATGATAATATTTGGGGATTATGGGATTGTACGTGGTGTCTGAATTCGTGGAATAATAACCATAAGAATGCCACGACTTTATGGTCTTCCTCTAAATCGAGATGAAGCGTTAACACACCTTTCTCTTCATCATAGATTCCGAGTTTTTTGGTTTTCTTTAACCAAGGGTTATCACCTCTCACCAATTCCTTTACAACTATTTTAAATGGTAGATATTTAAGTAGGTCCGGTCTTTTCTGAACCAGAATTTGGGAAAACAAGTGACAGGGTATGGCGATGTTGTCTTTATATGGTGTTTCATAACTGATGTCCAGCACATTCATCACAAACAAGTCCTCACTAACTTTCTCATTTAACTTTTGATACTTCTTAATATCGGCTTTCCTATATGCAACGTCTTTTCTCATACCTTATTGAGTTAACTACAAATATATAACAATCTTTTGAGAATGAAACCATTTTTTAAAAAAACTTTCAAGTATTTATTAGAAAACATTGCAATATGGCTTTAATTACCGTAGCAGAAAAAAACAAATTATATCTCAAAGTCAAGCATGAGTTAGGGTATCCCATGAGACCACTTGTGTTACCGGATGAGAATCTTGATTCTTATTTAGAAATGGCTGTTGAGGATTATTCAGCATTTCTTAACCAATGGATAATTCATCAACAATGGACTAATCTTGAGGGTATGAGCAAAGAAACCGGAGATTTCCTTGCAGCATTTACAACCAAATCAAATACTTATATGGAATCATTCACCTATGCGTATAGTCGTCAGGTGGGTATGGGAACAAATGCTCCAGCAGCACGTGGCTGGGAACTCAAAAGAGATTTTATCACAACTTTAGCACATACTCAACATTATATCATCCCGGCAGGTCGTGAGGTAAACGAAGTACTATGGGAAACCCCACCACAAATCGATGGTGGACTCGTTGACCCATTTGCATTAAACGCTTGGAGTGCTGGTATGATGGGTATGTCATATCTTGGTCGTCCCGCATTATATGTACAGCCGACTTTCTCGACTCTGTTAAGCGCACAGGACCGTAGAATGAAACAAAGGGTGTTGCAGTCAATACTAACGTACCGCATCACTGGTCTGGCGACTGGTGAAAAGATGTTGCATCTCTATCCGGTTCCTAATGACCGTCATGAAATTGCTGCATCGTGGGGCAAACATTACGCAGGTAGAAAAGTATGGTATTGGTACTACGACACCGATGGAAGCGAAGAAGACAGAGATAATTGTCTTGAAGAAAATAACGATGTCGTAAAACTACCTTCAGACCCACCAACAACTATATTACAATGGGGAAATATGAATGATGTTGCTCGTCAGCAAATAAGAAATTTACTTATCGCCAAGGTGAAAATTGTAATTGGTGGTGTCAGGGGATTTTATAGTGGTGAACTTGGCGTTGCTGATAAGCAATTAACAATGGATTATCGTCACCTACTCGATGAAGGAGAAAAACTAAAGGAAGAAACTGAGAAACTTATTCTTGAGCAATTGGAGAAAATGAGTCAAGCTAATCTAGCTAAAGAACGTGCTGATATTGCAGAAGCGGTTAACAGAGAACGTGGTTACCAGCCACCTATGTACCCAATAATTCCGATTTAAGAATGAAAAATTACGACAAACAACGACTTTTTGAAGTCATGGGTAAATTAGACAATACATTTAAACCACATATTATTAATTGGAAACTGTTACACGACCAATTAATGTTGAATACCGAAATTATTAAAGAGGGGTGGAGAAGTGTAAGAAAAAATGAGGCAGCAAGTGTTAGCAATTTAACCCATGAATATGGATTATTAACACCAGATGAATTACAGCGTCTTAAAGATTCTGGATTAATTAAATTTGGTAGTTTTTCGAATCTTATGTCTTCATTTCCAATTATTGATGATGAAAAATATTTTAATTTCGATACTTTTAAAATGAAGGGTACTGAAATATTAAATTAATGATGAAAATAATTGATGTAATTAACGAGGAAACGTGGGAACAATGAAAAAGAAGAAACAATTAATCGACCTTGAGGATAATAGGATGGGGATGTTCATGAGTGAGAACTCATTTGATTTGGATGTGATGTATGGTAGAAACTTTCTTCAAACCGACAATGCTCAGACGGTTAAAATCCATAAAATTAATATCGTGGAAACCAAAGTGCATAGTTTATACGGACAGGCGAAAACCAAGGATAAGAAGTTTATGGCTCCTGTCGAACTAAGTGTTATGGTTACCATTGAGGATGGTAAACAAGAATATTATGGTGGTACTCTGGGTGGTATCAGTCGTGATGACAGTGGGAATATTAGTTTTGGGGTCTATCTCAAGGAACTCGAAGAAAAAGAAATTGAAATCGATAGAGGTGATATTATTGAATACAACATGAGTGGTACAAAGAATAGATATTATGAAGTTGAAAGTGCGAACAATGTTACTGATGAAACAAAGAAAACCATAGGAGGTTTCAAACCATATTGGAAGAGAGTAACCGGAGTTCCGGTGAAAGAAGATGTTGTGCCGTTCTTGAGCGAAACCAAAGGATTTAATATTTAATTAAAATGGAAAAAAAACAAAGATTATTAGAGGTTATGAGGAAAGTTAATCCAGAATTCAAACCTAGATTAACAGAAACTGTTGAGTTGAAAAACTTCAGACTTACTGAAGGTGTTAGTAAATCAAAAACATTCATATTAAACCTTTGGGGGCAAGACGAAGAACTATATTTCGATTTTAATCAATATGGAAATAATGGTGCGTTAGCTGTGCAGTTAATGTCACCAACAGAAGGTCCATATGCAATGATAAGTGTGAATTTGGATGATTCTGCTGAATTATCACCCGATGAATTCTTCATGAAAGCATGGAGTGAAAATCAGGAGATTGCCGAACAATTAATTGAAAAGGGCATTGTTCAACCAACAGGTAAACAGGCATCTAGTGGTTTCGTGAATGCACAATCATACAAATTAAATCCAATATATAGTAATACCGGAATTGGAGACGTTAGTCTTAATGAAGACCGTGAGAATTTCAAACGTATGAAAAGTTATTTAGTTTATGGTCGTAACGGTGAATTTCATGGTCAAACAGACCCAATAGATGAAGAAGAAAGTTATCATATTGAAACCGTTGATGATGTTGTTGCCACACCAGAATTCCAGAAATTCGCACAGGAAAACAATATCACTAGAGACCAAGTTGGTCGTATGCGAACAGAAACAGTATATATGATGAATGGTGTTGAATTGAGTAAGGAATATTACTCACCAAGCCAATCACAAGAACTATATGATACCAAGAACAATATCTGGTATAATTTGAGTGGGCAGCAAATGCGTGACCCTTCAGAGTATGACCAAAGTGGCGAGGGTTATACACCCTTTGGTGATGAGGGGAATTACGACTATTAGGCTGACAAAAAAAGAGGGTAAGACCCTCTTTTTTTATTCATTAAGAAAATCATCATCTACCCAAATCGGTGTTTTTTCACCCACATACGCACCACTGACGTTATAATCGAAAAATTCTATCGCTTCCTCATAATCCATGCCGTCCCGTTCCATTAGGATTTCAATACATTTACTTTTGGAGTATGCAATTCGTGGTTCGGAATTAAAATCAGTTACAACTCCAAGAATTGCATCATCAAAACCATCTGCCGTTAGTGTCGTTATTTCCTGTTCTTCGAGATAAGCATTAATTTCTTCTAATTTATTCATGTTTCAAGTGTTTCGTTTTTATTTTTTCCAGTTCATCTACTAATTTCTTATGTTGTTCTTTGGATTGGATGCCCAAGTCATCTCCGTACTCAGCAAAAATATCGATAATGAAAACAATAAACTCCTTTTCCTTATCGGACATATACGTACTTTTCTTAATTAAAATACGTTGCGTTCCGACAAGAACGAGTATTACTGCAATCAATAATATTATCGCTATATAAAATCCCCACATTCAACTCTATTTCTTTTCTTTTTCCTGTACCCCCTTATGAACAGCAATAACTTCAAGCATCGTCTCAACTTGTTTATTCACTCTCAGTACTCTATCAAGTGCATTATGTAGTTCTTCATCAGGAAGTAGATGACTTTTAACTATGTTATTAAATTGCCCAAGAGCATCATCACGTTTAGTCGTGAGATATTCCAAATCCGTTTCCATTGTTCTTAATTCCATTTTATTTCTTTTTTAATCCTGTAAATAATTCGGCTTTAATTGCATCCTGAGACTCGTAATCCTTCAGGATAATGTCATTCGTTGTGAGGTTACAGATATCCGCAAGAGTTTCAATACGTCTGACAATTACAACCTTTGGTAATTTGGTTGGTATTCTGCTTAGTTGTTCTTTAACTGCGTCAATATGACTTACATAGAGATGTGTGTCACCACCAATCCAAAACGATTCCCCGGCTATCATATTATTGGCTTTCGCAACAAGTATTAATAACAGTGACATGCTTGCAATATTGAAGGGCACGCCTAAAAATGTATCACAACTACGTTGATACATGTTCAGGTCAAGGAAATATTTTGGGATGTTGTGATTGTCACATACGCTATGAAGTGTCTCATCACTGGTATCCTTCATGTTAAGTGGAAGTTCCCATTCAACATTTTGAAATAAATCCCATCGTTCTTCAGCAGTCATTGGTCTTACAATAAACTGATAAAGCAAGTGACATGGGGGTAAAGCCATTTCTGGAAAATCTCTTTTATTCCATCCATCAATGATTTTATATCTACCATATGGATTATTCTTCAAATCATCAAACACATCCTGTACTTGGTCAACACCATTCTGGTTTCTCCACTGGTGACCATATACTTTCCCTAAGTCACCAAGTTTATATTTCTTATCACCTTGACTTCCAATGCTCCACTGACGTTCCTTTAAGTTTCCTCTTTTTATTTCTTCAACAAATTCTTCTTGAGATAACTCTTTTTCATCATCAAGATAATGACTATTATTTCCTCGCCACTTTAAATACCAACGATATGCGTCACCATTCCAGATGTTCACGTTATTGTCTACCAAGTACTTAATATTGGTTTCGCCACGCAAAAACCATAGGAGTTCGCACACGATTCCCTTCCAATACATCTTCTTTGTAGTGAGTAATGGAAACTTTTCGGACACATCTTTCATTAAAATTGTTGCATGTGATAATCCAATTGTATTGGGCATGTTTTCTCTCCCACTTTCTTTCTCTCGTCCATTGTCGAGTATATCCTGTAATACGTCTTGATATTCTTTCATTTGTTTTTAAATTTATTGTCGCTTTCCAATTTATTAAACAATTCAGTGAGTTCGGCTGCTTTTCCTTCACCCAAAGGATAATAAAATGTTGGTTTGATGTTATATATGATTTGGGGTATTTCTTCGTTTCGATATGCGTTTTCTGTAGTAATTGCATCATGAAAAGATACTCCACAAAGATGTATTGCTTTTGTAATACAAAAATATGTGGCTTTATCCGTTATAACCCTTCTACCGTTTGAACGCCTATCGAATGAATAATCACCAAACAGTTTGATGATTTCCGACCTGAAATCATTAATATTCTCTGAAATAACGGCAATAATCTGTTTTTCCACAGTCTTATTTTTCGGTCTACTCATTATCGGTTCTTTAATTGTTCTAATTTTCTATCAACAAATTCAGCAGTAAATTCTGCTTCAACATCAATAGATGAATAACCATTAAATTGGTTGAAGTCATATGTTTTAGTTGCGGTTTCCACTTCTTTACAGATTTCCAAGACTTCTTTATCTGTCATTTCAACACTGCGAATAACTCTACTAATCACCATTAACGGCAAGAGTTCAAATTGTTCCGATTTACCTTCTTCACGCTTATCATACATGTATAGAAATGCAACATTCATTGCTTTGGTTGCTTTCTCTTCGAATTCTTCACTTGTTCCATCGAAGAATCCCATTTCTTTCCATTGATTTCTGGTAAATCCTTTTCTATCTTTCATTTATAAGGTTGATTTGTTTGTCTTTTATGTAAATAAACTGGTGAATCATCATAAACGATTCGTGGAGATTTGACTCCGAAAAGAATTCGATACATAACACCCAAGTCGTCAAGGTCTTTTAATATTGTGTTTTTAGTGTTCTCTATGCTCCATATAGTTCCCTCATCTTGTTCACCACGCATTGTGATGAAAATGATTTGTTCACCAGCATTATGCAGTGCAATTAATGCTTCTTTAGCACCTTCAAGCCATTCGCTTGTGTGATAATTAACGATTGTTCCGTCTATGTCAAAAATATGTGCTGCCATTAATGTTGATTCTTCTTGAATTTTGCACTATATGCGATAATGTCCTTCACATCGTATTTTTCAAATACGTCTTCAATGAACGTGTCAGTTGCGGGATAAATGAAATCATCTTCATTTCGATGAATAAATACATCTTCTTCAACATGAATTGTTGTACCCTCTGGTTTAAATTGACTCCAAAGAGCATCATAAATATGCAGGTTTCCGTCAATTAATATTTCTTTTTCCATTTTATTACCTATAATCTCCACTCCCACCAAGAACACCTCTCTTCTGGCGGTCATGAAGTTTTTCGATGTTGGCAACTGCAACGTCTTCTAAAGTAATACCCAGATTTTCGCACATCGATGTGATGTACCATAAGGTGTCTCCGAGTTCTGATTTTATTTCTTCGGTGGCTTCTGGTGTTATGATTCCACCGTTGTCCCTAATTACTTTTTTTATTTTTCCCTGTGCTTCCCCGGCTTCACCTAGACCTAGACCATCATAAACAACAGCAATTAATTTAATTACGTCATCATTCATGTTTGGAAAGATTTTCTGGAACTTATCAAGACTAATCTTGAGAGCCACGGCTTCCTTCTGATATTCGTTAAACGTCTCCATTACCCACTTTTTTTATTTCTTCAATTAGTCTTAGAATGTTTTCAGGTGGTGTATTACTCTCGATTTTCTCCCTAATTTCCTTTAGGTATTCATCTTCCATTTCTTGATTAAGGTTAATGGTTTCTTGTAATCTCTGGAGAGCGAATCTGGCTTGTGAGCCAGCATCTATTTCAATAAATGAAATCAATTCATTCACTAGGGGTTGGTTGACTTCATAATTTTTCGCATCGGCATAAAATAAAAGTGCTTGTTTTAGTAGTTCGATTTGATTTATATAATCTTCTGTGCTATTCGTCATCTTCTTCGGGGGTATTATTCTCCACAATATCCTTAAGTTCTTGAACTTCATGGGGATAGTAAGTGTATTCCTTATAACAAGGATAATTTAATTTTATTCTTTTATGAAAGAATTTGCCATGTGATTCGGCTTCTTCAAATTCCATATAGAAATCTAAAGGAATATTAAGGTATAGATACGTGTGACCACGACTGAATGTAATGTAAAGTTTTTCAGTATCAGCAAAATATACTGTTTTTAGTATGTTATCTGATTTAAAAACGGACTCCACATATCCCAGACTCTGGTCTTCATTCAGTACTTCTTTTCGTTCTACGAGCATAACATGTTATTGGTTGAGCAAATATAGGCAATAAATAATTAAAATCAAAGAGTATTTATGTAAAAAGATTTAGATGGCACTTCCTAAGAAGAAAGTTAAATTAACACTAGATACCAATCCACCGGATATCGGAACTAAGTATTTGAAATATAGTTTTGATAGAATTGCAGAACTAATGGCAGCAACGGATATCGATACTAAATATCTCCCAAGAACTATTTTGCTCGAAGACCTTGACAGCTCACTTTTTGATTACGTCAACACAAAAGGTATGCAATTGACTCTGGATAATAAGCTCGTTCCTGCTTTTTATCTCGATAATGACCGTTGGGGTGAGTTCAGCAAAACTTGGAGATTCATGGATAACGACAAAAACGTCCCAACACCATATATCACGGTAAGACGTATTGATAAACAAGCTGGAACCAGACTTGGTACAAAGTACAGAATTCCACAACCCCGTAAATTCAGATACATAAATGTGCCGATACTCGATGAGGGTCAGGAAATCTTTTTACAATTCAGAATGCCCGAACCCGTAAATGTAGATATGATTTATGAAGTCGCACTTTTTACTAAATATCGTGTTGATGTTAATGCTTATGATGAACAGGTTCTGAAGAACTTCGCTTCAAGACAGGATTATGTTTGGATAAACGGAAATCCACTGGTATTGTTATTCGAAGGTTTTGCCGAGTCAAACCCAATTGAGAATATTGATGGTGATAGATTCTTTGTATCGAAATACGCATTGAAAATCCTCGGATTCATTCAAGACGAAAAGGAATTTGAAATCGTTAAGACAATCAGAAGACCAAGAATTGGTATTAGTGTGGTTTAATCATATTTACCGTCTTTAGTATCAAAAACATTTCCATCAGGATAATCCTGCTTTTCATTATTGAAATTATCTACTCTGTTATTTACCCTATTAACATAGGCATTGGTTGGTGGATACTCGAACATTGTTACGTTATCTGAAGTGAATTGCCATTCCATTGTTTGTGGATATAGACGGGCTTCAATATACATTTTTTTCGGTGTACTTAAACCCGCATTTGCTTGGTTATAAAATAACGATATCTTACCTTTCTTTGCGTTATAAAAACTAATTTTAACATATGCTTGAATCGTAGTATAGCCACTGTAAATGTATGGGGCAAGATATGATTCAGGAATATACCAGCTATAAAACTGATTTATATTTGTGTTACTGATTTTATATATGGGTACTGGAATATCGTCTTCAGTGGGGTCAGTTTCACTATCTAATATTTTTGTGTTGTAGATTGTAAATATTTTATTCTGGGTGTAATCATCAAAACTATCATAAAAGTCCAGAATAAAGAAACTATTACGTATTACATTGGCGTTATCATTAATTTCTGTTGTGGTGAAACCTGCTCCGGTAGAACCAAAAGAATCATTTGCTGAACTACCGTTGGGTGTGAAAAAGAAGGTCAATGTCGTCTCAGTAGTTTCCTTTTTATATTTATATTTACGTACCTCATAGTCAATAACCGGATTAATTAGCTCTTCTTTGGCTTTCTCATTCAAATTGTCAATTTGTTGTTGGTAATCAACAAACTCATCACTAATTTTTAGAGGTAACTTTATGAAAGTATCAGCACCATTAAATTTTATCGTCTCTTTTATTGACATGGTTTATCTACGTTATTTAAATCATCTTTTGTTGGTGTAATATCCAATGTGGTGGCATCAGGACTAAACCAAATTTCTTCAAACACCAGATTTGTGGGGTCGTGTTTAAAATTAACATCTTCCGTTAAATTAGGAATAACATTCAATATGACGGGTGAAAATAAATATCTTCTTTCATTAAAAAACGGATAATCAACACCAACGCCAGTTAGGGGTTCCACATATCCTTGTGGATTTATATCACGCCACACAAGCCTTCCTTCAGTTGTGAGAATTGTTGCATAATCTGGTATTGTTTCTACTTTTCTTTCTCCGGGGTTCGGAATTAATTGGACTCTGACTCTAATTCGATTACCACTGAGATATGCTTTACTGAAATTCACAGATTGTTCCGGGTCATCATTTGAGAAGTATTTTCTTGTGGTTCCTACAATAGTAACCCACATACCTCCAACATATTCTTGCATATCTGTTTGAGCAATATATTGGTCAGTACCTTCGGGTAAATATATTTTTGTTTTGAAACTAATGTTATAGAAAGTATTGTTTTGAAATTGTAAATAACCATCTTCTTCATCCCAACTAAAATATGTTGTGGTATTAGCATCCCAATTCTCGATTACATTAGCGGTTGTTGTTAATGTTTGCTTTTGTGATTTGGTCCCATTAAATTCATTAGAGGGGCTATATATTGGTATGACATCAAGAGTTGTTGTATTCTCAATAACCTGACTTGCTTTAGTACTATCCAAATCATCACTAAGATATCTTAACCTAAAAGGAATAAATGGGTTATATTTCCACTCCAACCATTTATTTCCACCATCATTATATCTGGTTCTGATGTAAAAAAATTGTTCTTCTAATTGTTGTTGATAAAAATCTTCTCTTTGGTATTCGATTATATCGTGAATATTACTACCATTATAGTCTTCAACATCGTCACCAACATTCAGGTCTTTTGTTGTGAATGTGTTATTTTTACTTTTAACACCATAGCTTGTCCATGTAGTTCGTGACATCTGTTCGACAATATTAGATGACTTTATATATTGAGCATATAAAAACAATTCAGTTACCGGGAAACCAAAATAGTCGAAGAGATTACTGACATCAATATCTGATTTGAAACTAAATGAATATACTTGTTCACCATAAACATTATTACTAAACCCAGCATTATATATTTCAATATCGTCCATACCCGCAATTACAATAAAACTTCTTATACGTTGGGTTCCAGCAGTGCCAACAATAGAACCATAAGAATCAGTTGGGTGTGGGGCTACGAGATAAAACTGGAACGAATTGAGAATGTTCTTTGAATTTCCGGTATATATTGGATTGAAAAAATCTTCTAAATCATTATGTCCTTGTTTAATTCCATTTAATAACGACATCCATTCAATCCTACCATATATTCTATAGATGGGATTATCTTGTCTTTCGTTATCAAACACCAATGTGGAATCCACAATATCATTAATAGCGAATTCCATGATTTCCGACTTATTACTTGATAATTCAATCTTATCATATGAGTCAGTATTAATAGAATTGATGTTTTTCTGGTTACCGAGTAATATTTCAATCTTTTTATCCATATATAATAAATACCTGCAAATTTTTTTCTGAAATTGTAACAATTTCTGCTGAAATTCGTATAATGAGTATGTTTAACTAAAAATTATGATGATGAAAAAAGTAACTTATTTATTGACGATTATGTTTGCTGTTGTTCTGATGAGCACCAGTTGTTGCGAAGACGACCCGGTTGTTCCCGACCTGACACTCGAAGAACAATATTCTGAATGGTCGAACCTCTCATGGGTATCAACCAATGGTAATGATGTCAATTATCAACCAGTTGAAGAAACCTATCCCCGCCTTTACATTAGAATTGAAGGTAATGTGGCGACTGTTACAGATTCTCTTGATGAAAATATTAGAAGAAAATATCAATTCGAGGAAATTATACTTGATGATGCATTTATTACTTTTACCGATTCAAAACAAGTTAGTGGTGTGGAAAGAACATTTAAAATTCTTCTATATACTGGAAGCGGAGTGAAATTAGAAGATGTGGATTTCGATTTTGATGTTTTTATTTTACAATAAATTAAAACCCGCTCAACTGAGCGGGTTTTTTTATATTATTCCGAGGTCTGCTAAAAAAGCAATGCAATTGGATGGACCCCAACCCTTATAAAAATATTTGGTGTCATCAGGACCAGCAGTAGGGTCACCACCATCTTTCTGCCCATTCATTGGTGCTGCATCAGTTACAGTCCAATCAGGGGGAATATAATCACCATTACGATATTCAGCACCACTTAAAGTAATAATATCATCAGTAAATCCTTTTGAGGGAACATTATCATTCATTGTAAGTATATCGGTAACAGGAACCTCAATAATATCAGTCCAATGTGCATCAGAACGAGCAAACCATTTGGTGTTAAATTGTAATGCAGCTATTGTTTGTTGATTACCCCCAACGAAATAATTGTTTAAATATCTAAATATTGTACCAAAAGTACCTTCTCTACTTTTTTGATGAGAAAAATTATCATTCGTTCTCACCCACCTCACATCTTCCCAACCATCTGTACTATATCCCACCTGTGGAAGATGAACACATAGATTTAACCACGCTGCCCCAAACACATCAAGGTCACCATGACCAACTAGCGTTGCATTGCTTGGAAACTGATAATCACTATTAGGTTTTTCTCCACTGGTTTCAGTTATTAATATATTAACATTCCAATTTGGGTCTCTGGTAGCAATATTATTATCAGAAAATTCCATAAATCCATCTTCTTCAGTTTGGTCAGCATCATTTTCATGGTCATTATAGGTAAGTCCATGAAACTTAGCAACACTATAAAATTTTCCACCCTCAAAAGTTTTATGTTGAAGTCTCCATGCATTAGTATCGCTGGTGTCGTCTCCAGTTGATTCATTGGGTGGTTCAAGTCCATGATTTCTATTAGCGTATTGTGGGAATTTTAATTTATATCTAAGTGGTACGACAGTAAGATTATTACCTAACTCATAACTAAAATTCATTGGAACTACTTCATCACTAACTTCTAATGTCAAGAACCCCTTGAATTTTGTAAATATTCCCTGAACACTATCATTATCCACAGAAACCGGGTTTCCTAATTCATTGGTGATGATTTTATCTCTGTTACAATTTATTATAACAACAAAATCACCATCACGTTTATATACGGAATACTCGCTTTTATCCAGAAGCACCATATCACTACCATCTTCTTCAACATCACCAGTGTCAATTTTTTCATCGCTAACATTTGTTGGATAATAATAAATCTTTTCCGTAACTTCTCCAACTCGTTTATTCCAGACCCCAAATAAATTTTCCGATGGGTCTCTAGCTCTGAAGTATTCACGAATATGTTTGCCACCTTCCCAATCACTACTCCACATTGTATTATCACCATCAGTAAAGACACTACCGAAAATAACGAAAGTATTGGTCAATACTGAACGAATTCTGAAGTCCTGACGAGTGATTCCGATTTCAAAAATCTCCGCATCACCCCAGAATGGTCTAATATCAACAGTTATTTCTTGTGTTTCGATGTTCGGTAAATCACCTAAATCTCTACTTGGTTTTATTCTGGTGTTATTATCGGTAAATAGATTTGGTGAATAACCAAGATTTGTTACCATAGATGCCGGGTTCATGCTGTATTCACCAATATCTGTGATATCACAACTCAGGTGAACGGTTTTTGTGCCAACTGGTACGCCAAATATCATGTAATCACCCGCTTTATTTGTAAGCGCAGTATATTTATAATATTTATTATATGCTTCTAAAAATGGTGGGTTTGCCACGACCTCTTCTTTAATTGGAAAGCTGCCAAATGGTTGTTTCGGTTTTATTATTTCGGTAATGGGGTCTTTCTTTGAAACTCGTGGAAGTAAATTATATCGTTTTCCCTCGTTATTTTCATCTCTTGGTGTTTTATATGGATAAACGCTGTAGAGTTCAGGATTTAGTGCATCTTCGTCAGTAAGGGGGATAAATATACTTATTCTAGCATTTGGGATTCCAATTCCACCGTTAGCAATTACTCTACCAACTAAAACACCGTAATCCGCATTAAAATTCTGATACACATCCGCAGTACCAAGACTCATTGACATGAACTCAAGTGTTTCAACATCTTGTTCGAGTTTTACTTTCACGTATTTATCCAGATTCTGGTTTCCAGTGTAACCCGTACTAAAATAGATTCGTTGGGATTTATTCATAATAAAAATGTTTCCTATAAATACTAATACGAGAAAAACCAAACTTTTTTCATTTTTTTCAAAAAATTTTTTTCGGAAATCCAGACCAAAAAATTCCAATTATTTCCTAATTTATGAAAATTTGGGACATTTTAGGAAAAATCCACCGGAATTCAGATTTATGGATAAGAATAACAACGTGATATTAATTGCCTCAAAACACCTTTTCGATTATTTTTTAGTATTTATTTGAAAAGAATAGTCATCGGCTATAAACGAATAAATAATAAAAACTTAAATAATAGATAATATGGCACAAGATTTTGTATTTACCTCTCCGGGTGTAAAATTTAAAGAAAGAGACTTGACTTACGTAACACGTAATGTTGGTATAACAACACTAGGTCTTGCTGGTGAAACATTAAAGGGTCCAGCTTTCGAACCAGTCTTCATTCAAGACCAAACTCAGTTCTTCGAAAGATTTGGGGCACAAAGCACTAAAAGATTTCCAGACGGACAACTTCAATATCAATTACCTTATGTTGCTAATGCCTTCCTTGAAGAAGCACAGCAACTTTGGGTAACTAGAGTATTGGGACTTAGTGGATATCAGGCAGGTAATGCTTGGAACATAACATTAAATGCTGGTGTTGACCTAGATTCAGTAACCGCAACTACGGTAACAACTGGAAACACACCATTTAGCGGTAGTTCATATCTGGGTGTTTCATTAGGATTTCAAGGAGCAACTGGTGTATCTGATACTGGTTATACTAAAAACGTTATAACTGGTGTATTCACAAATTATGTTCACGAATTTACTGCAACTACATATGTTGCTGGTGTCGGAATTGCTTATGATGAAGTGACACTATATACTGGTACATCATTAACTGAGTACGAGAATATGGTTCTGGCAGTAGTTAGAAGTAGAGGTGACTCAAACACTGCTGTTGATAGTGTTCCGGTTACTGAATTTACTACAACAAATCTTGATATTACAATTAATAATACACTCAGTGATACTGGTGACCTTTTTGCAACATTTACAATGGTTGCTTCAAGCACAGCAAATACCGGAACATATCAGGTTTCATTAAATCCTAATGACACCAGTTTCTTACCTAATGTTATTGGATATGGACCGAAAGACAAAACAACAATGATTTGGGTTGAAGCGATTTATCCCGACCTCATTAAGAAGCTCGATGATGACGGTTCTGCTTACGGTGTTAACACTGAACTGATTACTGGTAGTACTAGTGTATATAGTGATTATGAAACAACTTTCCAGACACCAGAAACACCTTGGGTTGTATCTCAACTAAAGGGTAATAGTGTTGACAGATTGTTCAAATTTATCAGTATTTCAGATGGTAATGCTGCAAACCAAGAAATTAAAGTAACAATTGCAAACATCGACCCATACTCAGGAGAATTCGATGTTGCTGTTCGTGCTTTCTACGATACTGACGCAAATCCAAGTGTACTGGAAACCTACCAAAAATGTACAATGATTAAGGGTCAGTCAAATTATATTGGTCAGCGTATCGGTACAAGTGATGGTGAATACAGTCTATTGAGTAAATATGTTATGGTTGAAATGGGTGATGATATTCCTCTTGATGTATTCCCAGCAGGTTTTGAAGGGTACGTACAAAGTAATTACGCAATGTCAGCAACTGGTGACGGTAGTACTTCAGGTGTTGCACCAAAAATTTTCTATAAGACTGGTTATACTGATACCGATAAAATAATTAAAACATATCTTGGTATTTCAGAAACCGCATATACTAATGACGGCATAAACCAAAACTTATTTAATTTCATTAACTTCTATAGTGGACAAGACCCTGATGATTTCACAAAATCACATGGATTCCATATGGACTCTGGAGTTACTGGTATCGTTTTCTATCCAGAAGGCGAATTTGATGGTGGTGCTGGTAAATTCCAGACATATAATGACACTGATGACCCAACAAATCCATATTATGACATCAAAACAAGGAAATTCACACTGGTTCCTGCTGGTGGTTTTAATGGTTGGGATGTAAATAGGAGAGAGCGTTCATACGGTGATGGTTATGTACAAGGTGGAAGACAGAGTGGTCATCCGGGTCAACCATTGGTTGTTCCAACAAATGACTTCCAAGCATGGGAAATGGCAATCGATACTTTCAGTAATCCTGAGAATGTCACAATTAACCTTTTCTCAACTCCCGGTATTAACTGGACAGACCAAACAACATTGGTTCAGAACACAATCGATATGATTGAACAGCAAAGAACCGATAGTTTATATGTAATTGATTCTCCTGAACTAGCTGGTGTTATTACACCAACAGTTGGTGGAAGCGGTAAAGAAGATGTTACTGTTTCAGAGGAAATCGTTAGATTACTTGAAGACACAGAAATCGACAGTAGCTACACTTGTACTTACTTCCCTTGGATTCAGATGCGTGATACTCAGAATAACGTCAACGTTTATATTCCACCAACAGGTGAAGTTGTAAGAGCGATGGCATTTACCGATAACGTGAGATTCCCTTGGTTCGCACCTGCTGGTCTGAATCGTGGTGTAACTAACGCCAAGAAGTCAATGTATAAATTGTCTCTGGAAGCACGTGATATTATCTACGCAGGTAGAATCAACCCAATGGCTGATTTCGCTGATGCAGGTACTGCAATTTTTGGTCAGAAGACTCTTCAGGTTAAAGAAAGTGCACTTGATAGAATCAATGTTCGTAGATTACTGCTTCAAATCAAGGTTCTTATTGCTAATGTTGCAATCAGACTTGTATTCGAACAGAACGACCAAGCAACTATTGACCAATTCTTAAATAAAGTAAACCCAATTCTTGATAGCATCAAGAGAGAAAGAGGTCTAACCGACTTCAGGGTTAAAATGGACAATAGTAATAACACTCCCGAAACTCGTGACAGAAACGAGCTATATGGTGAAATATTCTTGAAACCAACACGTGCTGTTGAATTCATCGGTATTACATTCACCATCACACCATCTGGTGCATCATTTGATGACGTAGGTGGCTGATAATAAGGTTTAAGTAAGGAAAAGACTCACGATTAGTGGGTCTTTTTCATTTATGAGTATTTATGTGAAATAATAATAACGATAAATTAGAATATTATGACAAATAGAAGAGGAAGACCCACAAAAAGTGCTCTGGGTCAAACACCAGCACCTAAAGTAGAAGAAGTTGCAAAATTACTAGCACCAGAATTAGAATCTGTTGTTCCTATGGCAGAACCACCAGTGGTTGAAGAACCTGTGGAAGAAAAAGGATTTGTATATGGTGAGGATTATGTTGACAATCCCGATATTGAAAGAGTGTTGGTGGAGAAAGTTTCACCACAAGTATTTGAAGAACCCGTTGAAGAAGTTTCTACTGAAGTTCCTTTACAAGATGAACTCCCAGATGATGAAGACGTTGATGACGGGGATTTTGAGGAAGAAGAAGAAAAGCCACCAAGGACTTTGAAAAGTCTTGGAAAAGCTGAACTAAGGTTATTTCAGAGAACAGGTATTATGCCAAAATAATTTTGTTTGTTTTTATCGGTATGATTTTCAAATACCAGAGTATTTATTATTAAACGCAAAAATAAGCAGAAAATTAACATTCAAATAACATGGCAGCAGAAGAAACAATGATAAGAACGATGCCGTTCGAATACGAACCAAAAAGAGTCAATAGATTCTTTGCCGTATTTGACGACTCATTAGGAATTCAGGTTTGGAAAGTTCAGAAGTTCAAAAGACCTTCGATGAAAATCAATAGTGTCCCAATTATGTACATGAACGAACAAAACTATGTTGCTGGTAGATATACTTGGGATTCGATGTCAGTGACATTCCTAGACCCAATTGGTCCGTCTACTTCACAGCAACTTATGGAGTGGGTTCGTTTACATGCTGAATCTCTTACAGGACGTATGGGATACGCAGCAGGTTATAAAAAAGACATTACACTTAAATCATTAGACCCAACAGGTGTTGAGGTTGAAAAATGGTTCTTGGAGCAATGTCAAATCGTAAGTATTGACTTTGGTGATAACGATTATACAAATGATGAACTGACAAACATTACACTAGAAATTCAACCTTGGAGATGTATCCTTAACCTATAAGATACACACACTACTAAATCTAAAGCCATCCGTTTCGGGTGGCTTTTTTTATTGGAAGGTGCAGCCAGTGGGGGTCACTACGAAATCACACACGATGTATTGAAGAGATGTTTTTGGGAACACGTAGACGTTTATAATTCCATCTTCAACTTTAATTGTAAAATCTGAAATTTCACCATTTTCCTTTGATACTTCCATCTTTTTTTGAACGCATCTAATCTTATTATCTTCTGTCATCTTTGTTGGTTTTTACTAACATTAACCACTAAATTAGGTGTTAATGTTGGGATTTCTATGCAGCTAATTCTGCGATTCTGTTGTTCATCATAATGTTGGTGTAATAACTTCTGTCTTTGGTCTCAATTATTTCATAATTCTCGTTATTATGACTGAACCAAACAATATATGATTTTCCTAGTTTTATACCAGTATTTTTCTCAATAATCATTTTATACATGGCAAGTTGAAGCGAATAAATTTCCAAATCACTGTCTTCCAACATAAATAATTCATCATGAAAATGTCGGGACTTCATTTCCTTATCGAATTTCTTGTTGGTTTTCCAGTCCCAAATTTGGAACTGTTTCATTTTTACGTTATAAAATAGGATATCGAGCATTCCACCAATTAATGACTCTCTATCGTATATTATCATCTCTGTTCGTATCGGAATGAGTTTTCCTTGAATATCGTTATAGAAATTATCAACATGTTTTTTCGTTATCTCGTATTCCGGTAAAACCGGGTCAAATCCGAATTCGTCAAGAATCTGTTGTTTCGGATAGGGGAATATTTTATTTAAAAACAATCTTTCTGCGTAGTCATGGATTGCCGAACCTTTCATTGTGCCCTTTTTGTTTATAAATTCCCAAGCACGCAACACTTCTCTCTGAGTAAGAGTGTATTCATTGGCTTTATAATCTGACCAATAATCTTCGTCAAATTCTTCCTGATATCGATGGATTAATGTAGTAACACTCACCAATTCTTTACCATCCACATAATATTTATGTGGTTCATCATGAAACGTGACTTCGTTAAATGAAGTGAAAAATTTATTGGGAACCTCGATGTTCATTGCAGCAAATATACAAAAATTTTAGTTCGTGACAACGTTTTTCTGTAGAATGGCTTCGAATTGTATTTCTTCGAGTTTTTTAATTATGGCTGCTCTATCTGCTGCTAAACCCGGATATGGATGAATGTGGTTTAGTAATGCAATTCTAATGACCTCTAGGGCTTCAATTAAGACATCTGCACGGGCTAATGGGTGTCCTTCGGCAAATACCCTCACTCTATCCTCTGGAGTCATTCTAGCAGCTTTAAACTTGGGATTACCTTCATGTGTAATCAGGGCAATCTTATCACTTTGAATAATGGTATTACTGTAAAAATCATCATTATTACCTTCAAGTGGCTCATAAACTAATCCTATATGTGCAGGATTCTTTACATTGAGACTTAATATATCACCATCTTCGTGTTTTCCTGCTCTGAGATGCAGTTCATTTACTTTGAGTATGATATCAGCATTAACTTTACCAATAATCGCCACATCTTCTTTTGTTGGAAACACGCCAACAGCATCGGGATATGTTGTAGGTGCTTTCTGGGGTTTAGTTAAACCGAGATTGGTTGTCGAAAGCGCACTGAATCTCGAATCGAATCCGATTTTTTGTGGTTGTGAGATAATTGGACCTAACCAGAAACGACTTCTTTCTGGAAATTTATTGTCTTCAACAAAAATCCTAACCATTTCCCCAGCCTGTGGATATAGATGGAAAAATTTGGGTTGTAAAGGGTAGCAATCCGGTAAATCACTATCTCCTGTTCTGTTATCGAGTTCAGGAATTCTAACTTTAATTATACCACCATCGGTTTCATCAACAATGCTTATAACCTCACCGTAGAAAATGGTTCTGTTTCTTTGAATGTTGGCATGTTCCTTTTTATTAGGATTGCTGGTTTGTATGATTGGCTTATCGTATGGCATTATGTACTTATTTTTTCAATGATTTCCACGTAATTTTTTTCAAGTTCTTCCAACTGTCGTGCCTTTTCGTTAAGATTTATTTCAAGTTCCTCCAATTTATAGGTATCGGCAATAATTTCCTTTTTCAAGGCTTCATGTTTCACACAGATATCATTACTTATTTTAAGTAACTGTGTTGGTGTATATCCACTTAAATTTTCCATTATTGTATTACCCCATAACCTTTTGAAAATGTTATTGTTGACCCGAATACCGAAACGGGTCCAGTTGGTGAAATACCTGCTGCTGTCAACGTGATTCCCGGTGGAATTGCCACAGAAATAAGTGCATCTTGTTGAAGTGCTTTAACAATTTCTTCAATTCTGATTCTTTCCATTATTTCATCGGGACTAATTGCTCCCGAAGGCAGCGCACCAACAGGTAATCCAGCTTCAGATTTTCTCGCAATAATACGTGATGCTATTTTTGTTGGTGACAACCCAGCACGTAGGGGCACACCTATTAACATAAGTGGTGTGGGTACGGGTGGTGGACCACCAACTGATGAGAGGTTCAATATTTTATCGAATCCCCCAATAATTGCATCGATACTATTGAAATCAATCGCTGCCATATTAATTTAGGCTCTTTAGTTTTTTAATACTAATCCATTCCCAACCCAAGAATAATCTTGTACATACTCTTCTAAAACCGTTAGGTTTTGAAGTTGTAGCAAGTTGTGTACCGTCAGTCGCTCCATCTATTAGATAAACGCCAAGGAATTTTTTGTTTAATTTTTGGTCTACTATCATGATTTTTATGTTATTACATTTGTAACTTTCCCTAACGCACCCGTTAGGCTTGTTATAATACCAGTATACTGGTTTATTTTTTCTTTAAGTACTCTTATAATTACTGGTTTCAGTAATTTTATTAAATAAGCAACAGCTAATGCGAAAATGAATTCAGCAATCAGCCTCATTATTTCCTTTGCCATACACTTAATACAGGTTTTGAAGTATTTCATGTCTTCACTTGCCTTATTAATTTTAACCTCACCATTATTTTGTAACGAACTCATCATACCCAATAATACTCGTACTTGTGGTGCAGTTGTCACGGCTTCCAACATTTTAATTGTGAGGGCATTGATGATTTTCTGAAAAAAACCGTCTTTAATTGTTTCCTTATTTTCTTTAGTCGCATCTTCTAATGTCGGGTCACCATTAGTACTTTCATCAATAGTTGCTTCGAATTGGTTAGCAACAAAAAATGGGTCCGTTGAACCTGATACATTTTGAATCATATTATCTAAGTCACCGAACTGAAGTTCTGGTGCTATTAATCCACAACCCAAGTCATATGTCACGATACCAGCAGTTAATTCACGTGCTTTTTTAAGTAACTCATCTAAATCCTCTGGAGGAATCTCAAAACTATCATCATTATTAAGTACTTGTTCAAGTTGTAAACTAACTTCTAGTTCTTCGTGGTTTTGTTCTACGGTTTTATTTTGTTTTTTTGCAAGTGTACCATAAAACGCATCCATTACTTTTGTCGTAATTTCTTTTTTATCAATAAGTACGGCATCATCAATATATTGTGTAAAGAAATCCCCAATTTTTAAAGATTTAGCAGCAGTCGTGGGTCTTATTTGCATTTCATCGGTTGTGCCGTTATATTTTAACGTAAACACACTGAAATTCACGTCACTACCTTCATTTAAAATAGCATTATAAGCACTTTGGTCAAAGTTTGGTGTTACTTTTTCATACAATAAACTGCCTTGGTCAGTAGCGGGGTTAACTTTTAACTTTCCACCAACATCTATGTCTTTTACTGGTAACGTAATACCGTTATCCTTGAAATTGCTTCCGGTTGTAGGCAATAAATTGTCGGCATTTGACTGAATGAATTGTTTTTTCAACACATCCTTTAATTGTGGCTCCACATTATCGATTAGGTCCGTAAACATACCACCAATAGTCTCTTTCAATGCATCGGTTCCAGCAACAGTTTTCATTACGTCAAGTAAAAAGGGCACGATGTCCTTTTTATTATTGATTGACGGGAATAAATCTGTCTGCAATGGCTTCTTACTTTCTTGAATTAAGGAAGTATAGGAACCAATTGTAGTAAAAACATTTCTTTTGTCGTCAGCTAAACTCATTATTCATTTTCTAATTCTTCATTACTAACACCTGTGCCTCTGGCAACGATATCCAGTAATTCGCTTTGTCTTTCACTTGTCAACTCACCCTTTTCTTGTGCTTCGGTCTTACCAAAAACAGCACCATCTTTCTTATCAAAGACAACCTCTTTTAAATACTTGAGAATCATAATTTTCTGCTCTTGGTTTTTGGCTTCGGCAGCAATCAATTTAATGATTTCACCACCTATTGCCTGAACCTCACCGGGTTCTTTAACTTTGACTTCCCATTTATTATATAATCGGATAATTTTTGCTTTGATATTATGACTTTCATCATATATTTCCTGAAGAAGTTTATTTACACTTTCTTCATCGAATTTTAACTGTTTTCTCTTAGGACGTGGACACATAAGTGTTTAATTTTATTCTTTTTCGGTTATTTACTATTGTCTTAGCATAATTATAGTTTTAGTACATATAAATACGGGTTATTATATTTCTGGATTGTCTTTATACCAGTCATCAAAACTAATATTTTTTCGTTGACGAGCATATTTAAGTTTCCAATCAGCCATCCAACTCCTAATTAAAACAATACAATATGACTTACCAGTTGCCTTCTTACCACTTGGATACACAGTGTCAGGCTTAAACCTACCCACATTCAGTACTAAGTGACTTAATATTGCAAGCCTCACGTCATCATCGACAAAATGAAGGCGATATCGTTCAAGAATAGCGTCAATAAGTTTTCTAAACGGAATAAAAAGATGATTATCAAAAATTTCATTCTTTTCAACGATATCTTCGGTAGTAACATATTCTGCAAGTTTTTCTTCAACTTCTGGTGTCCAATATTCTTTCATAATTATTTTAATTCATGTCCCTCATCCTGATAAACCCCACAAATACATGGTATGTTAAATTTAATGTGTTCAGACTTTCTAACGAAATATAGTGCTAATGCTGGTGAATAGACATCCCGAACCATTCTTACTCCCCGATATTTCATTCGTTCTTCTTGAAATTCATTCTTTTCTTCGTAGTCGGTATGTTCATAATATTCTCGAAAAGCAGCAAATATTTCAGGTGACACTATCATCATTCTGATATCATCCCGGTGTTCATCGATGTATTTATCTAGCTTCTCGATGTTTTCCTTATTCTTAATTAAAAACTTTTCCATTAATCTTCCATGTAATCCATTTTCTCCAGAAAATAAATTTCTTTGAATGGTTTAATACCGATTCGTATTTCTTTGGTGCTCAGACCAGTTTGTTCTTTCAGGTACAATAGAATTTTATTTTTAGCGAATTTATTTGTCACTCTTTTATTATACTTTCCTTCTGGACTGTCTTCCATAAACAAGACCTGCCAGTTCTTCAACACGTTTGCAATCGCATCACCAACAATAATTTCATTCTTTTTAATTATCGGGTCATTATCTATCCGGTCTTCAATTTTTTCAATAACGCTTTGAATTAACATTTCGAGTTTTTGCTGTTCCTCATTTTCCATCTCATATGTGTATTCGATGTTTTCATTGATTTCATCAACGTAATCATCAAAACTCAAATTAATTTTCTTTTCAGTATAACTCTTTTTACTATGGTCTTTATAGAAATTTCTAATAATTGTCTGACAATAACTAAATGCTTTGGAGTTAAAGATTCTATATTTACATCCATCTTCACTTTCAATCATATTAGCCAATTTTTCATAGGCGTTTTCGATATGAATGAACCTATAGGCATCACCCAATTTAGTCCATTTTTCAGTAGGGGGATTCTCACCTTTACGTTCAATTATAAATGGTTTATATTTAACCATATGGTCAATTAAATGAGCAAGTGCGTTGGTTTCGACTTCTTCCATATTATAATTTCCAATATGGATTGGATATCGTCTTAAAATAGACTGTATCATTTTTCGAAAAGGTTCAATCAGGATTTCGTTATAGAGTTTATTTTTTTCTTCCAGCGAATCAGAATGAATATAATCTAAAACTGCCTGTTCTTCCCTTTCAGCGAAATAAAGTGTGGTTGATTTAACTGCCATTATTATATTGTTAACAATACAGTTATTTTACAACAACTTTTTGCATTTTACTTAGGTCGATTGGTCTATCGTTAGTAAAATTTGATTCCTTAGTCGCTGTTTCAAACCAGAATTTTCTCTCATCGACAGACATTGTTTTCCCATAATTATCGAATAAGCTACCTTCACGTGTTGCAAGGTGTTTGTAACCAATTTTTGGAATGCTAAAGATTTTTGATGCATTATTTAATGCTCTGAGCAGAAACTCATACATAAAAGTCAACTTAATATTGACTTTATATCCACCAAGATTCTGGAAATCAGATTTCTTAATAACAGCACCACTTAATTTAAAATCGGTATATTGTTTCAATGCGTTAGCATTTAGATAACCCATTTCTCCGTTCTCGCCAACAAATTGTTGCGCCCAAACCGTTTCATTTGTCAACTTAATTCCTTCATTCGCAGCGTTTACCTCAATCATCATTGTGAGAAACACATCGATTTCTGGATAGACTTTAACATATTCGGTGGCTCTTTTAATATATGTGTCAGAGTATTCATCATCGAATTCAAGTACCGAAAAATAATCGGTAGTTACTGATTTGACACCAAGATTGACTTGCGACTGATAACTCGTATCACCATCATTTTTAATTAAAACGAAGTTCTCGTGAGTGAGACTTTCATGTTTACGAATCATTGAGTCTCGCAACCCAATCATACTTTCGTCAAGTTCTGTTGGATATACAAGAACTATTGGTGTTAATGAATCGGGAACTTCCTGTTCATCAACAACGATAAGTGGTAATTCTTGTTTCTCGACACTCTCAACTGCTCTGGTAACCAATACAGACAACTCGTCATTATATTCGTGTATTGGTATGATTACTGATATATTCATTTTATATTTTTCTTTAAAATTTCTTATTATTTTTACAATACTGGCGGTGGATTAAATACTTCGACAGGTGGCGGTTCGGGAGTAACGGCTTTGGTAAGTAATTCCGTTCTGGCTTTAAGAACAGTTTCATAGATTTCAGTTAATCTAATTTCACTGTCTTTTTGATTGTATTTAACTACAATCTTATCCATGTTTTCATAAAGCTCATCTTTAATTCCATCATCTAGGAACTTAACTAATACTTCACCAGCCAATAATGGAAGGTCGTAGTAATTTTCAGTCCAAACTCCACCACCATCAACAACTTTATCAATCTTGCCGTTTTCATCTCTTTCGACCATGTATTCTGGCATGATATCGGGTTTCAAACAAATAGGAATTGTGCCTGATTTCATACATTCCAGTGGGAAAGTACCAAAAGACGCAATTCTATCAATCCAGATTGCAGCAAAATTCTCTTTCAACCTCTTAGCGAAATCAACACGTCTCATTGGTTGTGGTGGTTTACTTTTTGTTACCATTGGGTCAAAAGTTATCCAGCTATATTGAGGATATTTACTGAAAAACAGTTTTACGAATTTCGAAATCTCGTTAGCATTTCTACCAATAACCGAAATTATTGGTTTTTGTGGTAGAGTAGATTTTTCGAAATAATCTGGAATACCAACATTATAGACCATGATATTATATTTACCCTCACCATGAAAGGTTTCCACCCATGTTTTAAGAGTTTCTGAGGTAGTAATGATGTCATTAACACCAAATGCTGCCCAATCGGTTCCCGGTATCAGTGAGTTCATCATGTAATCAACAGATTGTAATAATCCAACCCTTACACATGGTAGATTTTTTGTCTGCTCCATTACATTTGTGAAAACTTCAGGAATAACCATAACATCTTCGGGACCAACCATTAGTTTTGGGTCTGCCATTGGCATGTGTGGATGGTTAGTAAGTTCTTTTTCAATCCAAGCTGGTACGACATAATCGCCCTTTTCAACCATCATAATAACTTCAAATCCCATATTTTTTGCAACACTTGCATGGAAATATATTTCATATACACTTGCAACAGGACTCATTGATTCCGGTACTGCAAATAGAAATTTTGATTTTTTGGTTGCGATTTTATTGAGAGATACTTTAATTTTCTCAATCTTTTCTAATTCAGCTTGTTCGGCTGACTTCTGTAATTCTTCGCTCATTTTATTTACTTTTATATTTAATTATTTTTTGAAAATCTTTATTTTCGATTAAATCAACAACTTGTAGTGCATCCAGCGTACCTTCTTTTAAATCTACGTTGTATGGTCGTTTTAATTTAATTAATTTTTTACCCCAAGGCGCACCAAGTTTTATGATTTCAGGGTCTGTGGTAATTAGGACATCCACGTGTTTCCACATATCAACTGAATTATCGAGAAATTTATAGTCTCTAAATCTACTTGAAATCTTACTTAGGAAGAAAAGAGTTGGTGGGATACTGAAACGGTTTTCAATAGATATTACTGTAAAATCTACGGTGTCTTCATACTTTTGTAAGAAATTATTTACGTCTAAATCCAATTGGGGATAGAGTTTTGGTGCTGCTCCGTGGATTTCAAACAGATAATCTTCATACATGAATCTATTATAAACTTCTCTTGCTGTTAGTGTTACTTTTTCTGCTGGTTTGAACAACATAAAATCGGCAGGTGCTTCCCCGTTTTCATCAACCTGATAATCTATTGGATTGATTGTGTCTGGCGTTTCTTCGGGTTCACGCATTTCCTTAACTTCTTCTACAGTGTCTTTCCAACTATACTTTTTCCAGAAATCATATATATATGGAACTGCTTCTTCTGGCATATTCTCTTCACCAAATTCTTCAAGATAGAATCTATCAAATGCTGCCCATCTAGCTCTTAGAACCTCATTTATATCTATCCCAACTTTTAATTTACCCATTATTTTCTTCTTTTATTTGCTCCAACTGATTTTGGAGATGTTCTCTTAATTTTTTCATCATCTCAGTATGCTCATTAAGTAATTCAGCATCTGTGATATATTTTGGATTAATACATTCAATCCTCGTATCCGGTGATTGTGTTGGAATCATAATTATCTCACCTTTTATACTGGTTGGTGCGATTCTTTTTGATAGCCTATGTACGAATTCCTCAATATCTTCACTTCGAATACCTTGCACCCCGGCATATACCACAATTAATTTATATTCTTCTTCCATAATAACAATTATTCTTATATATGGTAATACGAGTTTTAATTAAAAATCTTGAATGTCAAAAAATTTTTTTTCGAGTATTTATTAAAAAAGTATAAAAAATTATAAATTCATGGAAAACCAGAATCAAGAACAAGTCCCTGAGAAAAGACCGATTGGAGACGTATTAAATGAATACAAAAAAATACACGGTACTGAAAAAACTCCATTAGCACCTCCATCACCACAACAGGTAATGACTGATGCAGTACCAGCAGCTAGTAGTTTTAATCCTCATGATTATCAAGCAGCAATGTCACAGGAAACCGACCCAGATTTAATGACTTCATATGAAATCATCAAATTACCATCAAAAGGTAAGTTTTATAAAAACGGGCTTAAAGAACTTAGTGTTGAATATATGACATCGAAAGATGAAGATATTCTAACCACACCATCTTTAATTGAAAATGGTACGGTAATCGATGTGTTGTTAAGAAGAAAAATTAAAACTCCCGGTGTTAATGCCAACGATTTATTGGTTGGTGACCGAAGTGCTATTATTTTATTCCTTCGTAGTTCAAGTTATGGTTCTGATTATGCAGTACAAGTACCGGACCCAAGAACAAATATTTTATTTAAAACAAAGGTTGATTTAAATAAATTGAAATATAAGAAAGTCAGTCAAGAACCTGATGAGAATGGGTTTTTCAGTGTTGAATTACCAATGCGTAAGAAAACTGTTAAATTTAAACTACTGACCAGTGGTGAAGAAAACATTTTATTTAAAAAAGCCGAAGCCTTTAAAGATGCTAGTGGTGAAGAATTTAGTGAATACAGTACACTTAAATTAAAATCACATATCGTCAGTATTGGTGAGAAAACCGATAGAACATATATTAGTAAATTCGTTGATGCGATGCCAGCAATGGATGCCTTAACTATTCGTAGAAAAGTTCTGGAAGTAAGTCCTGATGTTGATATGGCTTATGAATTCCAGACCAAAGATGGTTATAAATTTAAAGCTGATTTAAGTATAGGGATAGATTTTTTTTTCCCAAACACTTAGCGGGTGAGTACAAAAAAATGGTCGATGAGGAAATCTACATCCTGACCAAACACGCTAAGTTTCAAGCAGATTATGTAGAAAAATTACCAATATATCGTAGACGACATTTCTTATTTCTCTTAGAAAAAGAGAATGATGAGATTGAGAAAATGCATGAGAAGGCACGAAACAAAAATAACTTTAGACCGGGACAGTAAAAAACTCGGTCTTTTGTATTTATATAAAACACGGAAATAAAAATGGCAACTGGTGACTCAGCAGATAGAATAAAAAATCTTAAACTTTTAAACGATTCAATTCAGAAACAGCTTGATTTGGCTAAATCGACTAATGATGTCGATAGAGAAAGAGCACTTCTTGGTGAAAAGATTAGTAACTACGAAAAAGTCATCACTGATTTAAAAAAAGAACAACTCGACAAAGGTATTGATAATATTGCACAAATCGAGAAACTTCAAGTCGAACAGCAACAACTAGTTAAAACCGAAAAAGACCTTAATAAACAACTTGATGAAGGTATTAAAAGGAGAACGAGACAAGTCAATCTCGCCAAAGAATTAGGTGCTCAATTAAAAATTGGTTGGAAATATCTACAAGAGCAAGATAAGATTATAAAAACTACTAATCTTAATCTCGGTATGAGTGGAAATAAAGCCGTCATGATGCGTGACGCTTTTGAAAAATCTTCGAAATACGTTTTAAGATTAGGTGGAACTATTGGTGACATTCAAGGTGTAATGCAGGGTTATGCTGATGAAACTGGTCGTGCTCGTGTTATGACGGCAGAGATGGTTCAAGACATTACCGATATTGGTAAAGGTACTGGTCTCGGAATTGCTGAAGCAACCAGACTCGGAGCACAATTCGAACTAATGGGGTATAGTGCTAAAGGAATGGTAGATTATGTTCAAGGTGTCGTGGATACTAGCGAAAGAATGGGTGTTAATACTACGAAGGTTCTGAAAAATGTTAACGATAATTTCAAAAAATTAAACACATATACTTTCCAACAAGGTGTTAAGGGTTTTGCTCAAATGGCAATGTATGCCGAAAAATTTAAAATTGATATCGGAGATGCACTGAATGCTGCTGATGTTGCACGTACTCTTGAAGGTGCAATTGACTTATCAGCACAATTACAAGTTATGGGTGGTGAATTTGCTAAAACCGACCCTTTTGAACTCTTATATCTTGGTCGTAATGACCCGGCAAAAATGCAGGAAAAACTTGCTGATATGACTAAAGGTCTTGTGACCTTCAGAAAAAATTCAGAAGGTGTTATGGAAAAATTCATCAGTCCTGCTGACCGTGATAGAATGTTTGCTGTTGAGAAATCATTGAATATGGAAGCGGGTTCGATGGTAGTAATTGCTGAAAGACAGGCTGAAGTACAGAAAATGCGTCAACAAATGAGTGGTCTGGGATTAAGTGCTGAACAAAAAGAAGTTATTGAAGGTGCTGCGCTATGGGACCAGAAAGCAGGAAAATTCCAAGTCCAACTTGGTGAAACCATGTTAAATATAGGTGAATTAACAAAAGACCAAGCCAAGGCATTTAAAACAGAACAACTTTTATTGAAAGACCGTGCAACTGAGGCTATGACATTCGATGAAACATTCAAAGCAACCATCGAAATTCTAAAATCGGCATTACTTCCATTATTAAAAGGAGTTAATTGGATGCTTGATAAATTCATGAAACCAATCGCTAATTTTGCTGCTAAAGGATGGGGTGGTGCTGTTACGGCTGCTGCTGCATTAATGAGTGCTGGACTTTTATGGAAAGGTGTCACCAGTGGATTAGGTAGATTAGGAACAAAATGGATTGCTGAAGGTGGTGGAAAAGGTTTCTTAGGTGGTATGTTAGGTGGAAAGGGTTCTGCTGCTGGAAAGAGTGCTGGTGGTGCTATAATTGGGCGTGGAGCGGATTACACCGGAACTGGTCAAATTCGTAAAGGTGCTGCTGGACTCCATAAAGCAAAAGGAATGAAAAGTCTGGCTACTGGTGGTGCTATTGGTGCTGCTGCTGTCGGTATGGGTGCAGGTGTTGGATTAGCTGCTGTCGGAATATCTAAACTTGCTGATTCAATGAGTAAATTAACACCAGAACAAGCAGAAATTCTAAAAAGTATCGCTATGACATTAGCTGTTACATTTCCACTTGCAGCAATTGGTATTGGTATTGTAGCTGCGGTAGCAGCACCAGCAGCAATTCCACTTTTGGCTTTAGGTGCTGCTTTATTAATGATGGGTGGTGCTATTGGTATTGCTGCTGGTGGAATTGGATTCATGGCAAAAGGATTCGCCACATTATTTGATTCAATAAAAGGTGTTGAAAATATTGGTGAAGTTACTGCGGGTTTAGCGGGAATGATGGCAGTCCTAACAACAGCAACAATTGCCCTCCCTGCTGCAATAGGTCTGGGTTTTGCTATTAGTAAAATCGGAAAACATGCTGATGACCTCGTAAAAGTAGGTGCAGCATTTCAAAATATTCAAACAGTTATGTCCGGTAGTAGAGATGATTTTATTGCGGTTCAAAATGCCGTTGAAAGTATATCGAATATGAATACCAAAGGTGGTGGAATGCTTGCAGACCTTGCAAGACTATTGAGAAAACCACTTCAAGTCGAATTTGCAAAGGGTAATGTTATGCTACATAACGATATTACACTAGATATCGATAAAACAACATTCATGCGTAAAATATATGACCCAGAAATTGCAATCCAAATGCAAGAAAGTCTAAGAATTGGAAAGGGAAGATAATTTTTTTTTATCTGATTTCTGAAAAATACTAGGAATTGTCATTTATTTTTTGTAACTTTGAAAAGTTTTTTCTCAAGTTCACAAACTCTTTATCGCTTCTGCGAATCAATCAACAAAGTCACAAGTTTGGTTCTTAACTTCTGCGAATCTAAGAAAAATCTCGACATTATGGGATAGTTATGTTTATTTCTGACGAAATAAAATAGACTATCTAATATTCTAATTAAATAGAGAAATTCAATAAACTTGCTATTCATAACCCAATAATGTTTTGATATAAAAGAATATTATCACGTTTTTGGGGATTGTCCGTATTTTCCCAAGGTAAAAATAGGTATTTCAAAATTAATCTGCAAGTATTTATTAAAAAAAGTTATTAATGGCTGACGAACCTTCAAGATTATCATCCGGTGACATCTATTATAAAGGTGGGTATATTCCCATTGAAGAATATCGAAGTATGATATCTGCTCGTAATTTATATAATGCTTATAATGAGTATGAAAACACGAGTTTATTTTCAAAAAATAATGAAAGTAATGTTGCCAGTAGTATATCAACGATATTAAACGTTATTCCTCAATACAACCGTCTTAACACCAGTGCAAATATTGTATTCAACACAATTGATGCTTTTGGAAGTGACCAGTCAGCACTTGCAAGAATAGGTTTGGTTATGTTGGGTAAACAAATGGCGTATAATTCGGCAAGTAATTTAGCAACCGAATTTCTCCCAAGTATTGATATATCTCAGGCACTTAAAGGTAATTTGAAAGGTATTTTTAAGAGAAATAAGGATTGGACCGTTACTGTAAAAGATAGTGCCGACAAAACTTTTTTAGAAAAGATTGGTGGATTTGCTAATAAATATCTGGGAATCGAAACATATGATGTATTTGGTGATGCCAATCCGTTTACAAAAAACCCGACACCCGGAGATTATATAAAAAATACTGGTCAAGCACAATTAACACGTTTCTTTCAGGCAGTTAATATGAATCCATATAAACCCATTAACCCGGAACGAAATGATAATTATACTACCGTGTTGCGTGAGCATAGTGAAGAGGTTGGTGTTCCATTATTATCATCAAATAATACTGTAATTGCAAACGGTAGAACATTCTTTAATTTCATGGATTACCGAGAGAGTCCATATTTTAGAAGACCGTTAACTATCAACCCAACAACTGCAATAGCGAATGCAAATGCAAATATGGTGTCGAGTTATCTTGGGAGTGGTGGAACTGTTCAGGAATACGCCCCATATTATCAATATATTAAAGATAATTTTGGTGATGTCGTGAAACCAGATGCTGATAGAACTGAAATCGATAATCAGGTTGGTTTAAAATCAATATTTACTGAAGATAATAGTGATAAGAGGTTGGTTTGGGGTAGAGATGGTCTGGGTACTGAAGCAACAACATATATTAGTAATCTGCGTGGTGATGACGATTCAATGAATGACAATCCTGATAATCAAATATTTAGTGAATTAAATATAAAAACCGGATTATTGGAATATACTAGAAATCTATTAAATGCAAGTGAAGGTAACTTTGTTGACATAACAAGAAAAGTATTTAAAGACGGTGATAATTATGTTGGGTTCAACGGTTCTCCACTTTGGAGAGGAAATAATACCACGTATTCAAGAGCAAGTCTAAACGCTAATAAGACCGGAGTGAGACAACACACGGTTTTAGACCCATATGATAATTTTACTAAGTCAATTAGATTTAAAGGTAATTATGTGTATAAAGGTCCAACGGAATCTGTGGTTAATAAAACAGTTTTACCTAGAATTCACCCAACTATGCAAAATGGTGTACTTGATAACAAGAACCTGATGTTTAGTATCGAAAATCTTGCTATTGGTACAATTAAAAGAGAAACATATGGTGTTATTGATGATGAATATGCAACAGCCATTCCATTAAGTGAAGTTGGTCAGTTTGGTGGACGACAGATGTGGTTCCCACCATATGATATACAAATTAATGAAGTAGCAATAGCTAAATACGAGTCAACTGTTATGGTTGGTAGAAATGAACCAATGTATAACTACATGAATTCAGAAAGAACGGCTGTTCTTGCTTTTACCTTACTTATTGATTATCCTGAACAACTAAGAAATAAATATTTAAGGGGTGAGGATAGAAATAAAGTGATTGCGGACTTCTTCGCATTTGGTGGTGAGGCATTACCTGATGCAGCAAATATTGATATCTGGGAAAAACAAATCCAAGACCTTGAAAATCAAAAACCGGAAATCGAAGGTCCGGTTGACCAAGCAGAACCTGCACCAATAAAAAGAAAACCTGTTACTATTTTCTTCCAAAATGACAGACCAACTGAAAGCGAAGTCGATACGATTATCCAAACCATGTATGATAATCCAAATCATTACGAAATTATTACTGGTTTGGAATCAGCACAGGATGGAAATGGTTTTGGATTAAATGGTAATATATACTTTAGAACAGGTCTTACTGGAACTTCTGTAATTACCGGATTCGGATTAACTGGTATTTCAGACCAATATAATTCTGTAGGTACTATTGACCAAATAGGTTTTAGTACTTTAAATAAGGATTTATTTGATATCTATAGTAATCCCGATAATAGAAAATATTATAAAATTACCATTACTGGTGAGGCATCGAAACTATATTTAAGTGCTAACGAGAAAGCCTATAACGAAGCACTTGGTAACAGACGTGTTCGAGCAGCAGCAAAACTGATTCGAAGCAGATTAACGGCAATGTTTCCCGATTTAAATGTTAGTGACATCGAAATAATAGAAGTGACTAGTACTGGTAGTGCGGGTAATAGTGATGCTGGTGCTTTGTCAGTTAATATGCATGAAAAAAGCGTTAAAGAAGAAAGAAGTGCAACAATAGCGATTGAAAGAAGTACTAAAGGTGTTGAAAATAAAGTACAAGATACAAATCAGAAACAAAAAGATGACCTTGCTGAAATTCAGAGACAAATTCAGGTATTGGAATTAAAAATTAAAACAGCAAAACAACTTAATGTTGTGAATGATAATGTTTTAAATCAAAGAGATAGAGCAATTTTAGAGGGTTTTGAATCAATAAGTGGTGATAAATATTATCCGTTATTTCATAGTCAAACACCCGAAGATTTCCATCGAAGACTGACTTTCTTACAACAATGTACCAGACAGGGTTCTGCGAAGCGTTACGACATGAAAGCGGACCAATATGGAACACTTAGAGCAAGAAACAGTGTTTTCGGAAAACAACCGATTTGTATTTTAAGGGTTGGTGATTTCTTCCACACGAAAGTAGTTATTGAAAACGTTACTATCGACTATAATGATACGACTTGGGATATGAACCCGGAAGGTTTTGGTATGCAACCCATGATTGCCAAGGTAACGTTACAGATGAAGTTAATAGGTGGTCAATCACTTAAGGGACCAATTGATGCACTTCAGAACGCAACTACGTTCAATTATTATGCGAATTCAAATTTCACAGATAAGGGTCTGTATAATAGACCAGCAGAAGAAGCAAGTAAACAAGCTAGTTATATTAAGGGTATTCTAACTAAAAAAAGTGATACATTAACTGCTGCGTATTTACAAACAGAACCATATAAATTAAGAGAAGGAGATAAATAATGCCATATAAAGATTACGATAGATATCAGCCACTAAAAAATGATAATGGTACAATCAATATGATGCCATTTATCAACATAAGTATTAGTGTGAGCGATAAGTATGAGTACTGGAACACGAATTTCAGTAGATTAGATAAATTAAGCATGAAATATTA
>Ga0307379_10001364_pt1 | contig 38818 bp, 26 predicted proteins | sample UN2MG_FD_202237 | JGI IMG/M metagenome (GOLD analysis project Ga0307379, IMG submission 202237) | Soil microbial communities from Risofladan, Vaasa, Finland - UN-2 | ecosystem: Environmental > Terrestrial > Soil > Coastal area > Acid sulfate soil | place: Finland: Risofladan, Vaasa | collected...
GGCCGCGCCCAAGCCGGCCATGTCGCCGCCTCGCCCTGCCGCGGCACAGGAACCCCAGGCGCCACCCCAGGAGCCGCCCCCGCACATCGAGCCCACGCCGGCCCCCCCGCGCGAGCCCGAGCGCCCTTACACCCCGTCGCCCTGGCCCCCCCTGGCCGCGGCAGGCACACCCCAGGCACCCCCGCAGGAGCCGGCGCGCGCCGACGACCCGTGGGCCCCGGCCCCCGAGCACCAGGAGCTGCTTGCCCCGGCCCGCGCCGCGGAGCAGGACATGGCGCCCAGTCCCTGGGCAGCGCCGAAGCCCGTCCGCGCCGCTAAGCCCGCGGCCCAGCCCTCCGGCACCGGGATGTGGACCCAGGCCCGCAGCGGCGCGAGCACTCAGTGGAAGGTCAGCACCCTGATTGCCCTCATGCTCATGCTCGGCGCGGGCGTCGTCGTCGCCCTCCTCAACCTCCCGCCCGGCTGGCTGCGCAAACACCTGTCGTCCGAGACCCCGTCGAAGACCACCACCGCCGCCCCGGCCCACCCCTCGAAGGCCGCGACCGCTTCGTCAGTCGCCCCGACGACCTCCACGCTCCCCGTCCCCGAGCCGCCCAAGGAGCCCAAGACCGTCGAGCCCACCCCCATCCCCGAGCCGCCCAAGGAGCCGAAGACGGTCGAGCCTACCCCTGTCCCCGAGCCGCCTAAGGAACCGAAGGTCGTCGAGCCCCCGCCCGTCCCCGAGCCGCCCAAGGAGCCGAAGGTCGTCGAGCCCATCCCGGCCCCCGAGCCGCCCAAGGAGATCCGTGGCGACGAGCCGCTGGCCGCCATGGACGAGGCGACCGCCGTCGAACACGCGCAGCACGCGATGCGCAAGGAGAACTGGCCTCGGGCCGTCGCGGCCTACATGCGGGCCATCGAGCTTCATCCCGCCAGCGCGGCCTACTGGAACGGCATGGGCAAGGCCTGCATAGCCCAGCGCAAGGCCGCCGACGCCTTGGCCGCGTTCCAGCAGGCCGCCGAGCTCGCGCCCGAGGACGGCTGGTCGCACGCCAACGTGGCTGGCGCGCTCGCGGCCTTGGGGCGTCGCGACGAGGCCCTCGCCGCTGCCCGCAAGGGCCAGCGCCTCGGCTGCCGCGACCACTGGGCCTACAAGGACCTCGGCCTCGACCAGCCCGAGAAGTGACCCGCGGCGATCACCTTGACTCTCGGACGCCAAGCGAGTATCCTCCTTCCTGTGGCACAGGGGGCCTCGCGCACCCTCACCCCGCGGCGCACCAGCCGATGACCAGGGCAACCATCTTCAAGCACTATGCGCAAGCTCTCGGCGCCGTCGCCGGCACGGGCGACGCGCGCGAGGAGAGTTTCTACGGCGCGCTCCGCGACCTCCTGAAGCAAGTCGCCGACGCCACCAGCAGGCCCCATGTCCACGTCACCGTCCAGCCCACGCCCACCGACGCCGGCAACCCCGACTTCCGCCTCTGGAACGGCGCCGACTCCATCATCGGCTACGTCGAGGCCAAGAGGCCCGCCGAAACCAACCTCTACGGCGTCGAGGCGTCGGAACAACTCCGCCGCTACCGCGACACGTTTCCCAATCTGCTCCTGACCAACTTCACCGAGTTCCGCCTCTACCGCAACGGCCACCACGTCGAGACCGTTCAGGCCGCCAGCCCGAACATCCTCAACGACCTCCATGCGGCACCCACCATCGAGCGGCCAACCGAGTTGTGGAGCCTGCTCGACCAGTTCCTCGACTTCCAGCTCCCCCAGGCGCCCACGGCCGAGGAACTCGCGACTCAGCTTGCCAAGCGCACCCGCTTCCTCCGCCAGGTGCTCGCTCAGCAGATCGTGCAAGATGATCAGGCCGGCGGCGGGCGCCTCTCGGGCTTCTACGAGGCATTCAGAGAGTTCCTCATCGCCGACCTCACCCACGAGCAGTTCGCAGACCTCTACGCCCAGACGGTCACCTACGGCCTCTTCGCCGCCCGCACCCGCTCGGCCGGCGCGTTCACCCGCCGCAGCGCCTTCGACCGCATCCCACACACCATTGGCGTCCTGCGCGACGTCTTCCGCTTCATCTCCCTTGAGGACCCGCCGCCGCAGATCGAATGGATTGTGGACGATATCGCCGAAGTCCTCGCCCGGGCCGACGCCAGCGGCATCCTCGATCGCTACTACCACGAACACAAGGGCAGCGATCCCATCGTCCATTTCTACGAAACCTTCCTCGCCCAGTACGACCCTGAGGAGCGGCAGCGCCGCGGCGTCTACTACACCCCAGAGCCGGTCGTGTCCTACATCGTCCGGTCGCTGCACTCGCTCCTCAAGAGCGAGTTCGGGATGTTCGACGGATTGGCTGATTCGAGCGTCACGTTGCTCGACCCCGCCGCAGGGACCATGACGTTCCTGGCACATGCTGCAAAGCTGGCTACTGACGAGGTCGTGCTCAAGTTCGGCGAAGCCATCCGACGAGTTTTCCTCGAAGAGCACGTGCTTGAGCGCTTCTATGCTTTCGAATTGATGATGGCTCCCTACGCCGTCGGACACTTGAAGATGGGTTTCTTCCTCGAAGAGCTGGGTTACCGATTGGCCGACAACCAGCGGGTGAAGTTCTACCTCACCAATGCCCTCGACATGACGGAGCTTGACCAAAGCCGCCTTCCTGGCCTCTCATCGCTTTCCCAGGAGGCTCACTTGGCGGGAGAGGTCAAGAAACTAGAGCCCATCCTTGTCATTCTCGGAAACCCGCCGTATTCGTACGATTCCCCCAACAGGGGGGATTGGATCCTTGCTCAGATCGAAGAGTACAAGCAGGTCGATGGGAAGCGCCTTGACGAGCACAACCCTCGTGGGCTGCAAGATGACTATGTGAAGTTCCTTCGCTTCGCCCAGTGGAAAATCGAGCAGGCGGGCCGCGGGATCGTGGGGATGATCACGAACCACTCCTACCTCGACAACCCGACGTTCCGCGGCATGCGGCAGAGCCTGATGAGCACGTTCGACGACATGTACGTTCTCGATCTCCACGGCAGCACGCTGAAACGCGAACGGTGCCCGGACGGGAGCGCCGACCAGAATGTGTTTGAAATCCAGCCTGGAGTGGCCATTGCCTTTTTCGTCAAAAGAGGCAGGCGCAACGCCCAGGACAAGCAAGTGCGCCACGCGGAGCTATGGGGCACGCAGAAGAGCAAGTATGAGTGGCTAAAGGAAAACGCGGTGGGGACCACGTCCTGGCAGCGCCTCGAGCCAAGATCGCCCTTGTATCTGTTCGTGCCCCGAGACGAGGCAGCATCCGCGGTTTACGAGACCTTTGCCGGGGTGACTGATGTCTTTCCTTCATACTGCACGGGCCTGTACACCGGCCGAGACAACTTGGCCGTGCATTGGTCCCGAGATGAGCTCTGGCGCACGGTATCCCTATTCTCTCGCGCCGATCCCGAACTCGCGAGGCAAGGATATAGGTTGGGCAAGGATTCGCGCGACTGGCAGGTCAGGTTGGCCCAGAAAGACCTTCTGGCTTCAGGCCCAAGCCAGGATCATATCGTCGAGTTGCTCTATAGGCCATTTGATGTGCGCTACACGTACTACACAGGGCGCTCTCGGGGCTTTCTGTGCATGCCCCGGCCTGAGGTAATGCGGCACATGCTCCAAGACAACTTGGCTCTCATCACCTCCCGCATGACAAAGGGGGAGGACTTCCGACATGCTCACGTGTCCAGCACACTCGTCGAGAAGATCTGCATGTCGCCGCGAACTTCGAATAATGGCTTCGTGTTCCCGCTGTATGTTTCCCCCGAGACCGACCGCAATGATCTCTTCGCGCAACACATGCCTTCTGAGCGCCAGCCGAATCTGCATCCCAAAGTGATGCTAGCGCTGGCCGCCGCGCATGGGCGCCAGCCGACACCGGAGGGGATTCTCCACTACATCTATGCAGTGCTTCACGCTCCGGCGTATCGTACGAAGTACACGCAGTTCCTGCGGCTCGACTTCCCGCGGATCCCATTCACGAAAGATGGCGAACTCTTTGGCAGCTTCGCCAAGCTAGGGGAGCGGCTGACGGAGCTTCACCTGCTGCGCTCGCCGGAACTGGAGCCTGCATCGGCCCACTTCGGCGGCCAGGGCGACGGCAAGGTGGCGAAGGGCAAGAAGGCCGGGCTGCGCTACGATCCCGACGACCAGCGGGTCTACATCAACGGGAACGAGCACTTCGCACCCGTGCCGCAGGCGGTGTGGGAGTATCGGGTGGGCGGCTACCAGGTGTGCGAGAAGTGGCTGAAGGATCGCCGTGACCGCCACCTGAGCATGGAGGAGATCAAGACCTACTGCCGCATCGTGACGGCGCTGGGTCTGACGATACAGATTCAGCAGGCTCTCGACAAGCTGTATCCCGCCATCGAGGGGAGCCTGCTCCCCATCGAGCTCGGCTCCTAGGGACGACGAGCGCGACCGCCGGCTCGGGAGCAGGGCCGGCAGGCGGGGGCCAAGATGGTCACCCCCTATTGCGCGCAGGTGAGCATCTTGAGCATCTTGCGCCAGAAGTGGTGTGTCAGCAAGAGCTTGTGGCAGGCCCCAAGATGCTCAGCCCAAAGCACGTGACCATCTTGAGTCGCGCCCCACACATGGGGCCTGTCCCACCGGCAAACCCGGCCCTCGCCCTTCCCACCCTTCCCTTTGCGCGGCGGTCGCGCTAGAATAGCGAGTCGGGAGGCAATTCCTGCGAGGGACCCGGCGAGATGACCGAGCGAACGGCGAGACTCAGGCAGGCCAGCCTCGATGCGAAGCCGTGCATCGCCGAGGAACGGGCCGTGCTGATGACCGAGTTCTATCAGGCTCACGACGGCAAGCTCTCGCCGCCGATGATGCGGGCGAAGTCCTTCCGCTTCCTGTGCGAGCGGAAGACGATCTGGATCGGCCCCGACGAGCTGATCGTGGGCGAACGCGGGCCGAGGCCGAAAGCCGTCCCCACCTTCCCCGAGCTGACCTGTCACAGCCTCGACGACCTGCGCATCCTCGACTCCCGCCCCAAGACCAGCTACGCCGTGTCGGACGACTGCCGGCGGGTCTACGAGGAGCGCATCATCCCCTACTGGCGCGGGCGGAGCATGCGCGACCGCATCTTCGCCGCCGTAAGCCAGGAATGGCGCGATGCTTACGACGCCGGTATCTTCACCGAGTTCATGGAGCAGCGGGCGCCCGGCCACACGGTGCTCGACGACAAGGTGTACCGCAAGGGGATGCTGGCCTTCAAGCGCGAGATCGCCCAGGCCATCGCCGCCCTCGACTTCCTCAGCGACCCCGAGGCCTACGCCCGCCGCGAGCAGCTCGCGGCGATGGACGTGGCGTGCGACGCCGTGATCCTCTTCGCCGAGCGCCACGCCGACCTCGCCCGCGAGATGGCTGCCCGCGAGGCCGACCCCGCCCGCAAGGCCGAGCTGGAGAAGATCGCCGCCATCTGCTCGTGGGTGCCCGCCCACGCCCCGCGGGACTTCCGCGAGGCGCTGCAAATGTATTGGTGGTGCCATCTTGCGGTGATCACGGAGCTGAACGGCTGGGATTCGTTCAGCCCCGGCCACCTCGACCAGCATCTCCTGCCATTCTACCGCAAGGGCCTGGCCGACGGCACCCTCACGCCCGCCGCGGCCCGCGAGCTGCTCGAAGCCTTCTTCGTCAAGTTCAACAACCACCCCGCCCCGCCAAAGGTCGGCGTAACTGCCGCAGAAAGCGGCACTTACACCGACTTCGCCAACATCAACCTCGGCGGCCTCCGCCCCGATGGCTCCGACGGCTCGAACGAACTGTCGCACATGCTCCTCGACATCGTCGAGGAGATGCACCTGCTTCAGCCGAGCAGCAACCTCCAGCTTTCGGTCAAGACGCCCGACGAGTTGCTCAAACACGCCCTCCGCGTCATACGGAAGGGCTACGGCTTCCCCGCGATCTTCGACGTGGAAGCCGTTGTGGCCGAACAACTTAGGGTGGGCAAGAGCATCGAGGACGCCCGTGCCGGCGGCTGCTCGGGCTGCGTCGAGACCGGCGCCTTCGGCAAGGAAGCCTACATCCTCACCGGCTACTTCAACCTCCCGAAAATACTGGAGTTAGCACTTCACAACGGCCTCGACCCCAGGGCACCCGGAGCTGGCGACGGGTCGGGCAAGCAGCTCGGCCCCCAGACCGGCTCCCCCGATTCCCTCGCCACCTTCGACGGCCTCTTCGCGGCCTTTGCGACACAAGTCCGCTATTTCCTTGAGGTTAAGCTCACGGGCAACGCCATCATCGAGCAGCTCTACGCCCGCACAATGCCCGCCCCCTTCCTCTCCGTGATCACCGACGACTGCATTCGGAGGGGGCGCGACTACAATGCCGGCGGGGCGCGCTACAACAACTCCTACGTGCAATTCGTTGGCATTGGGACACTTACGGATTCGCTCGCCGCGGTCCGACAGCATGTCTTCGCCGAGCGCGCTCTGCCCCTCGCCGACCTTGTAGCCGCACTCGACAGCGACTTCGACGGGCACGACGTCCTGCGCCAGCGCCTCCTCAACCGCACGCCTAAGTATGGCAATGACAACGACTTAGCCGACGACCTGATGGTCCGCTCCTTCAACCTCCTCGTCGCGTCGCTCGACGGCAGGCCCAACACCAAGGGCGGACGCTATCGCGTCGAGATGTTGCCGACCACCAGCCACATCTACTTCGGCTCCGTCACCGGCGCCCTGCCCGACGGGCGGAAGGCCGGCGTCCCCCTCTCCGAGGGCATCAGCCCCGTCCAGGGCGCCGACCGCAAAGGCCCCACCGCCGTCATCAAGTCCGCCGCCAAGATGGACCATATCAAGACGGGCGGCGCGCTGCTGAACATGAAGTTCACCCCCAGCCTCCTCGGCGACGAGACGGGCATTGAGGGCCTGGCCCGACTCGTCCGCACCTATTTCGCCCTCAGCGGCCACCACGTCCAGTTCAACGTCGTCAGCGCGGCCACGTTGCGGAAGGCCCAGCTCCACCCCGAGGCCTACCGCGGCCTCATCGTCCGCGTGGCCGGCTACAGCGACTACTTCACCGACCTCGCCCGCGACCTCCAGGACGAAATCATCACCCGCACGGAGCACACCCGCTTCTGAGCGCCTGTCGCTAGGCGCTCACCTCCCATTGCGCACGGGTGAGCGCCTAGCGCAACTAGCTGGCCGCGGCAGACTCTCGGTGTGCTGTAACCTTCGGTACAGTGGACGCTTACGTCTACCATGTCATTTGTTCCGCCGCCCCCCGCTAGGCGCTCACCCCCTGTGGCGCGCGGGTGAGCGCCTAATGCGCGAGACGCGCGCAGCAGCCTCCACGCCCCACCCTCACCCGCCCTCCTTCGCCGAGGCCATGGAAGGCGACCTCTCCCTGGCAGGGAGGGGGGCTCCCCAACCCGCCTCCCAGAGGCCGCGGCCTCACCAGGCCCGCCAGGCGACGATGAGGTTGCCCTTGCTCGCTGGGCGGAAGTGGGATGTGCTGGTCAGGCGCCGGCCGCCGTGCGCGAAGTCGGGGTCCTGGTACGACACGGTGGAGCCGGCGATGCCGTAGATGAGGGCGACGTGCCAGCCGCCGATCCTGCTCTCCCAGTAGCCGATGGGCACGAGGCCGCGGCCGAGCTTCTGCGACACGAGGAGCGCGCTGAAGGCGCCGGGGGCCACCTCGGTGCTCTTGAGGCCGAAGCGCACGTCGCTGAACAGCAGGTGAAGCCCTTTCCGCGTCATCGTGCCGTCGGTGCGCGAGTAGCATTGGCTTCCATACTGGTCAACGATGTCGCCTTGCTTGACCTTGGGGCGGCCGGGCGAGGCGGCACAGAATGCCTCGATGACGGCTGCCCAGCAGGTGTCGTCGAAGTCCTGCCGAATGTCCGGCGGAGGGGACCAGCTCACATCGCCCATGTTGGGTCTCCTTTCCGGCCCGTTCTGTTCTTTCCCGTGGTACCGCCAGTATAGCGCGGGCAGCGCGTGGGCGCGAGGGAAATCCGGGGGCGTCGCGATTGTCGCGCTTTCGCGCGAAAGCGCGACGGTCCGCGGAGCGGCACAGGGAGGCAGGCTCCACTCAGAAGGACGCGTTCTTGCTGCCCATCCCCTGTGCCGGAACGCTGGGACGGCTCAGGGCTTCGGCAGCTTCCAGAGGGTGCCCATCAGACAGGTCTTCTCGCCGGGCTTGTCAATCTGGTAGTAGATGGTGAGGATCGTCTCGTCGTCCATCTGGACGGAGGCGGGGTAGCCGAGGTCGCCGTTGGGCGCGTCGTCGCGGATGAGGAGTTCGTTCGCGTAGTCCCAGGTCTTCCCGCCGTCGTGGCTGAGGCAGGCGCGCTGGCCGAACTTCGCTCGGCGGTGGCCGTAGGTGACGAGGAGGCGTCCGTCGCGCAGGCGGATGAGGTGCGGCGGGAGGCCCCAGATCCCGGTCGGGCGGGCCTCGCTCCACGTCTTTCCCCCGTCGTCGCTCTCGGTTTGCCAGAGCACCTGGTCGCCGGGCTGGCCGTGGTGGCGGATCATGCCGACGAGGCGGCCCTCGGTGGTCTCGACGGCGTGCAGCTCGTGGAAGCCGCCCTCGGCGACCCCCGCAGGCAGGGGCACGAAGCCGATGACCTGCCAGGTCTTCCCATCGTCGCGCGATTCGGCGGCGGCCATGCGCTGGCCCTTCGGCGCCTTCGGCCCGCGGTGCGAGCCGGCCAGCAGGTTCACGCCCAGGTAGAGCAGGCGGCCGTCCTTCAGCTCGATGGGGCCGTGGGGAGAGTTCGCCACGCTGTCAATCGGCTCGCCCCAGGTCTTCCCGCCGTCGGTCGAGCGGCGGAGCCAGCGGCCGAGCCATTTCGTGCGGTCCGCCTCGCTGATCTTCGCGATGTGCTCGCGCCAGGGGCCTTCGACCCGCTTCTTCAGGTTGGGAAACTCCTCGAAGGCGAGTGAGGTGAACCAGGTGGCGAGGATCGTGCCCTTCGACGTGACGAGGATGCCGGCGTCGCGGTCGTCGAGGGGCGTGTTGTTGATCGTCTCGGGCGGCGACCAGGTTTTCCCGCCGTCCTTGCTTCGGACGAGTTGGGTCTTGCCGAAGGGGCACACGTGGCCCTCGCGGTCGCCCGAGAAGGCGATGAGCAGCTCGCCGTCCGCGGTGCGGGCGATGGTGGGCCAGCCGATGTAGCGCCCTGGCTCCTTGCAGATGACGAACGACGTTTTCTCGACCGACATCGCCCCGGCTCCTTTCTGCGCCATCGCCAGAATGAGCGTCAGACCTAGCAAGGCTTGGCATCTGGCCATTGCTGCTCTCCTGCTGGGGCTATCCCCATAGTGTCAGCGAACGGTGTCATCCAGCGGCAGGCCGAGGGTCTCGTAGCTCCTCCGCCGGCCGGGGCGGTCCTTGTCCTGGATGAGCGTGGCGCGTCGGGCCACCTCGTCGGCCAGCGCCTGGGGCACGACCATCACCCCGTCGTCGTCGGCCACGATCACGTCCCCCGGCTCCACGCGCACTCCCGCGCAGACAATCGGCTGGCTGTCCGACACCGGGCCGATCCGCCCCATCGGGTGAGCCATCGAGCGCACCGTGCAGAACACCGGCGTCTTCTGGAGCACGCACTCGGAGGAGTCCCGACAGGTTCCGTCAATGACGTAGCCGCCGACGCCCTTGATCCGCCCCCCCAGGGTGTTGGCCGAGCCGAGGATGCCGGCGCGGCTGCGCTTGGCATCAATCACCAGCACCTCGTCGGGCGCGCCCCAGGGGCCGGCCTCGTGCCAGAGGCCCTCCGGCCCGGGCTTGTACTGCCGCTCGTCGAACTCCTCGTACGACATGGCCCCGAGTGGCTTGTTAATGAGGTCGTACTCGGCGGTGTGGGCGATCCCGGCGAACCGGATGCCGAAGTAGAGCGGCCGCATCGCGGGGTCCATCTCATAGCGCTGCTGGAAGCCCATCGAGTCGAGGGCGTCCGACACGTCCGACGTGCGGACGGCCCGAAGGACTTGCAGGGTCCCATTGCTCACTGCCATGGCAACTCCTTTCGCTTTCTGTGGGGGTCAGGTCTACGCAATTTACTTCTCGGTCTTGGTCTTGGAAGCCGGCAGAATGTGAATTGTGTAGACCTGACCCCTTGATTCCTTGATTCGTGATTCGAGACGGGAGGGCGACACTCCCGCGGAGCCATCGTTCGCCCATTGGCGCGGCTCGGCAGGAGCCTCGCCCTCCCAGGCCGCGCACAGTGCGGCTCTGGGCAAACGGAACTCAGTTCCGCTGCCAGATCCACCCGTAGGCCATGCCGCCCTCCTTGTGGGGGGCGATGGCCATGTGGATGGGGCGGTAGCGGCCGCCCAGCCGCGCGATCTCGGCCTGGATCTGGCCCGTGCTGCGGCTGAGGGTCCAGCGCGTGTCGCTGCCGCGGCCGTCCTTGACGAGGATAGCCGACAGGCGCAGCTGGCCCTGGGGATACGACGGCTCGAAGTCGAGCACGCGGTAGCCCTGCTGCGTGAGCGAGTCCATCTCGGGCTCCATCGCCTCGACCGTCTTGCCCCAGCGGGCCACCCAGTCGGCTCTCGCCGGGTCGTGGACCATGACGTAGGCGTAGCGGGTGTTGCCCTCGATGCCGTAGATTTCGAGGTCAATGGGGCGGTAGCCCTTGGCGCGCCAGGACTCGAGCTCGTCGAGGAACTGCTCGTGGCGCAGGTCCCAACGGGCGACCCACGCGGGGCCGCCGGGGTTCTCGATCCAGACGGCGGAGTAGCGGAGCGTGCCCTCCTCGTTGACGATTTCGAGGTCAATGGGCTGGTAGCCCTTGCCGCGGAGAATGCGGAAGTCGCGGCCGAAGTCCGCCCGCGTGTAGCGCCATCGACCTTGCCAGGCCCGGCCGTCCTTGAGCCAGATGCCGGCGAAGCGGGTGGCGCCCTCCTCGCGGTAGACCTCGAGGTCGTGGAGACGGTAGCCGCTGGCCTTGTAGTCGGCCACGTAGCGCCCCAGGCTGGCCTGCGACATGCCCCACGCCGCCCGCCACGCGAAGGAGGCCGTCTCGTCGAACGCCGCGGGCGGGGGCGTCGTCCGCGCCCGAGGGATTGACCAGCCGAAGGGGTCCACGCATCCCGCCACGGCCAGCAGGCCGCAGAGGGCAAGCGGCCCCAAGCGTCGTGTCGTCGTTCGGAACGTCGGGACGCGCATTTGGGCTGCTCCCATCTCCGCGTCACTTCGCGGCTTCAAGCAGCGTCTTCATCGCCTCGCCGAGGGCGTTGCCGATGAGGAAGTAGCTCTCGGCGTTGCCGAACCAGTGGTGGCCGTGGCCCGTGTTCGGCGATTCCTTCGCGGGCCGCAGGAAGTCGGCCGTCGGCACGAAGGCGACGGTGCCCTTCAGCTCGGGCCGCTCCGCCACGGCGCCCTGTGCCTTGCGGAAGACCGTGTGGTTGCAGTTGCCCGTCTCGCCAATCACCACGGGCAGCTTGGGCAGCTTCAGCTCCTTGCGCACGTCCTTGATCAGGTTGGCCAGGTTCTGCTCGTATTCGGGGACCGCCGGCGGGGTGCACATGTCGTTCCAGCCCTGGAACCACACGAAGCCGGCGATCTCGTAGCCGCCGCCGTCGTAGTCGGGGAAGCAGTCCTTCAGGCCCCCGAGCGCCTCGCGCACCTCGGCGAGCATCCTGGTGTAGAAAGGCCCCACCTCGCCGCCCGAGCTGGGCGGACGGAACTCCTTGTAGATGCTCTTCCCGCCCCAGGCGGTCTTGATGAGGAGCACCTGGTTGTCGAGGGCGTTGCCGATCACGTGGCCGAACTGAAGCTCGGGGCCGAAGTGGTGCCTGCCGCCGTAGACGGCATAGCCGATCGAGAGGGCGCCCTTCTTCAGCCCGCCCGGCGCCTTGTACCACACCCACACGTCGTCGCGCGCGGCCCACTTGCCTTCTTTGTCTCTCAGGTGTGCGTAGAGCGGCGCCTTGGCGGGATCGCGCATCACGTGTTCGAGGTTCCCCTTGCCCCCGTTGTAGTACTTCTCGTGATCGAGGTCCACGACCGCCTGGCCTTCCATGTTCGACTGGCCGGCGAGGAGGAAGACCTTGATGGGGCTCTTCCCCGCCTGGCCGGCGTGCAGGAGAGCGGCGAGCGCCAACAGCATCAGCGCCGCGTGGATGGCGACATTCCGGTGCCACGCTTTCACGGGGCATACCCCCCTTCGCTACTTCGCCGGTTCGAGCTTCAGGTAGTCGAGGCCGGCCATGTAGGCCTTGTCGGCCTTGTCGTTGGCGCCGGTGATCTCGAGCATGAGCTTGTGCTCGCCCTTCTTGAGATCGTGGGTGCCCATGTCGAGGACGCCGCTGGGCACAACCTCGGGGTTGTAGAGGTCGAGGGGCTCGCCGAGCTTCGCGCCGTCGAGGTGGAGCTGGACGATGCCGTAGTCCTTGGCCTTGGTGAGCTGGAGGGTGAGCTTGTACTGGCCGTCGGCCTCGACGGGGAATGCGACGGTGAGCTTGTCGCCGGGCTTAGCGCCGGTCCACCAGAGGTGGGCGAGGTCGCTCCAGCCCTGGCCGAAGTGGTCGAGGTCCTGGCGGCGGGCGTTGCCGCCGGTCTTTTCGACGATCTTGAGGGTCTCGCCCTCGAGGGCGCCCTTGACTTTCATCGAGGGCGGCGGGGTGTAGTAGCCCGTGCGGTCGGCCACGGGCACCTCGTCGTAGGCGTCGGCTTGCCCTGGGGCGAGATACCAGTAGGCCACGGCCGCGTAGAGGGTGGGCTTGGCGTTCGGGTAGTACTTCTCGATGAAGGCGTCGAGGGAGGCTTGGAACGGCACGTTGTCGGCGATGTGCCAGCGGTTGACGCACACGTGGCCGCGGTTGCCGCCGTCGTTGTGGGGCTGGTTGTGGTAGGCGTTGACGAAGCGCTCGGGGCAGCACCAGGCGTAGCCGAAGTAGTCCTCGGAGCCCGTGCCGATGGTGGAGGGGAACTTCTCGCCGTCCACGTGGAACTTCTCGTCGCCCTCGCCCCACCAGCCGCCGCGGGGGTTCCACACGTGGAGCATGACGCCGACGAAGCGGCCGCGGCCCTGGGCCTTGAGCATCGTCCAGTCAATCGCCTTCCGCTCGGGCTCCTCGGGCAGGAAGGCGTCGCGGTGCCACTTCGCGTGGAAGCGGCCGAGCGACTCGACGGGCTTGGTGAGGGGGGCGTGGGTGATGTCGAGGCTTACTGTGCGGGGGTCTTTCCCGTCGTTGACCAGTTCGATGAGGGCCTTCTTGGCGAAGGGCATGTACCAGAGGCAGTGCATCGCCTTGTCGGCCATTCCGAGGGGCAGCGAGCTGTATTCCTTGTAGCCGGGCGCAGAGCCGAAGAAGTCGCCCAGCGGCGACCAGACGGCTGGCTTCGGCTCGTCGTCCCACGTGATGCGGAGGCACAGCTCGCGCAGCACGGCGATGTCGTCGGGCGCGGCGGGCAGGTCGAGCTTCACGCGCAGGGCCGTGACGGCGCGGGGGCCGGCGAGCTCGATGGCCTTGGCCGTCTGCCCGGGGGCGACGTTGATGGTGAGGGCCTCCTTCTTCTCCTCGGGCCGCTGGCCGGCGGGGTCAGCGCCGCACTGGGTCTCGAGGAACTCGTTGGCCTTCTGGAGCGCGGCGGCCTCCTCGGCCGACAGCTCGCGCTTGAAGGTCGGCAGCACGGTGTCCTTCGGATAGGTGGTGTAGGTGAAGTGGTAGTACTGGCCCCAGCCCTTGTCGGCGATGACCTTGCAGGATTTCTGGAAAGGGATGGGGACGTAGCAGTTCCAGCCGCGGGCCAGCACGTGGCAGAGGGCCTTGCCCTGGAAGGGAGCTTCCTTGCCGCTGAAGTAGCCGTGGAAGGGCAGGTCCACAGCCGGCTCCGCCGCGCCGTCGAGGAAGAGGCGCACGTGGCCGTTGCCGGCCCGGGCCGACCAGATGCGCCAGATGACGCCGGGGCCGTCCATCTCGGCGAACACCTCCTTGTCGCCCTCGCGGCGGATGACGCCGCCGCCGTCGCCATTGGCGTCCCAGCGGACGTATTTGCCGGTCTTCTCGTCATACCGGCTCGCGCGGTCGTAGCTCGACCACTGCTGGCACTTTTCGCCGGCGACGGGGAGGACGGCGAGGGCCTCGAGGTCGGTGAGGCGTGCGACGAGGTCGAGATAGGTCCAGCGCTCCCCTGCGGCAGCCGTGCCGAGGGCCACGAGCAGCCAGGCGGTCCCAATGCGTCGCATGTGAGTCCCCTGAACAAGGTGAAGTGACGGAGCTTCCAGAGCAGGCATTCAACGCGGGGCGCTGACCTGTTGCTGGCCCTGGGCGCGGCGGGCCTCGCGGTCCTTGCGCACCCAGCAGTTGCCGCAGCGGCAGCCATCCGTCCGCCCGCACGTGCCGGCGATGTCGTGGTGCTTCGGCGGTGTGACGGATGCCTCGATCAGCCGCGCCATTTCCTGGTACGCAGGGTCATCCTTGCCGCGGAACGCCTTGTCCTTGACCTGCCCCCAGCCGCCCGCGGCGACGGGCAGGGGGGCCAGGAGGATGCGGCTCTCGGCGGGGTTCGCCACGTTCACCAGCGCGGCGTAGGGCTGCTGGGCGAGTTCCTGCCCGAAGCGGCGGGCGATCGCTTCGCGGAGGGCCTTCTCGCCCTCGGGCAGCGGCGGCTGGGTCTCGATGCGGTTGAACGAGTAGTCGCCGTAGAACTGGGCGTTGAGGTCGAGCCAGTCCACGATCCGCTGGAAGCTCTCGCGGTCCAGCTCGACGCGCCTCGCGCCCGCCTTGTCGGGGTGGCCGTCGAGCAGGAGCTTGGCGAGGCGGCCGGCGTGGGCGAAGTAGTCCTTCGGCTTGCTGTAGGCCGTCTCGCCGTTGCGTTGGGCGATCTTGACGAGGCCCGAGCCGCCGAGCAGGGCGTTGTAGGAGACGCTGAAGGAGGGGTCGCGACGGCGGCCCTTGTCGTCCTGCGCCGTGGCGAAGCCGCCCGTGAGGTCCACATTGCCCTCCGCCTTCCCCGGGCCGTGGCAGGCGATGCAGTAGCGGTCGAGGACGGGTTGGACGGTGCGGACGTAGCCGAAGCCGCCCTGGTAGTGTGGGCCGGCCGGCGGCTCGATCTGCCGAAGTTGCATCGCGGCCAGATTGGCCGGCGGGGGCGTGGCGTTGCGCGGCTCGTGGCAGCCGACGCACGAGGCCTGCTCGCCCGGCTGGAGGTAGACGAGGCTGCGCATGGTCATCACCGCCATGCCGTTCTCGTCGAGGAGCTGGAATTGCATCGGCGTGTGGGCGGGGGCCTCGAAGAAGGCCGAGCCGTCGTCGTTCACCGGCACGGTGCCGAGGATGCCCTTGACAACCTCGTTGTTCGCCGCGCTGCGGATGGGCACGGAGCTTGTGGGCTGGCTGATGATCTCGTTGATGCGGAGGCGCTTGATCGAGCCGCGCGGGAGCGGCTGCGTGCTCTGATAGACGTCCTGGACGAAGAAGGCGCCGGTCTTGCGGCCCTCGCGGCCGGCCACGGCGTTGGCGAGGGCGGGAGGCGTCGGGCGCGGCCGGAGCGGGATGGGGTCGAAGCACGAGGTCGCGCTGTCGGCCCAGATCAGCTCGCGCCCGCCCAACGTGTCCACCAGGTAGATGGCGTGGCGGGCGCCGTGCTGGTAGGTGCACAGGAACAGGTCCTCGCTGAGGGGCCAGGGGGTGGCGGCGCGGCCGCGCTGCGGCTCGATGTCCTCGGGCGGCGGCAGAGGCGTCGTGGTGATGCCCTCGGGCACGCCCGATTCGGGGAAGCCGAACTCCGGGGTGATCCAGGTGAGGGGCGTGCCCTCCTCCTGGCCGCGGGAGGGGTCCACGACGATCAGCGTGCCGAGCGTCTGCCCGTGGTGGGCGGCGGCGGTGGCGACGGACTTGCGGGAGTTGGGGATGGCCCTCGGCTCGCTGATGAAGCAGGGGGAGCGGCTGGCGTTGCCGTAGTAGTGAGCCGTCTGCGTGCCGTCGGGGCGAATCACCCACAGGCTCTGGAAGATCGTGTCGTGGCGGTTCACGTAGTCCCAGCGGCAGTAGACGATCGTGCCGTCGTGGAGGACGCTGGGCGCCCACTCGTTGGCCTCATTGTAGGACAGGGCGCGGATGCCCGAGCCATCCAGCTCCCCGCGATAGAGGGTGTAGGACGGCACGTAGCGCCCGCCGTGGCAGCGGCCGTACTGCTGGCTGCGGGTGCTGATGAAGGCGAAGCCGCCGTCGGGCAGGTAGCAGGGGGCGGTGTCCTCGATGAGCACGGTCTGGCGGCCATTCTGCCCCTCCATCGGGTCGCGGTCGGTGCCGGTGATCTGGCGGACCTCGCCGGTGGCGAACGAGTATTCGTAGATGTAGTAGCCGCGCAGCGAGCCGTTGCGGGGGCTGGCGTGGTCGGCGAAGGCGAAGAGGGCGCGGGTGCCGTCGAACGACAGGTCGGGGTGGATGAGGCCGCCCTTGGGCAGCTTGCCGTCGAGGACGAGGTTCTCGCGGGGGGCGTCCTTCCAGTTCTCGAGCACGACGAGGCCGGGGGCGGCCTGGGAGTGGCGGCCGAGGTACTGGTCGCACATGTGCTCGGGCAGGCGATCGGTCCGCTTGCACAGGAGGAGGTTCGGGAAGTCGAGGAGCGGATGCGAGAGGATGATCTTGCGGCGGAGGGCGCAGGCGTTGGCGTAGAGCGCCGTGCCCGATGCCCTCCCCTGCTCCGCGGCGGCGAGCCGGGCCTGAAGGGCCTTCAGCTCCGCGGCCAGTTGTGGGCGGGGAGCGGCGCCCTCGACGAACGCGAGAGTCTTCTCCGCCAGCTCGAGCCGGGCCTTGGCGTGCTGGACGTAGAAGAGGCCCCGGACGGTGTCGAGGTCGGCGAGGGACTTGCACGCTTTGGCCAGCTCCAGGGCCTTCTCACGGAGGGGGCCGCAGGCCTGAGCGTACCGGGCGGCAAGGTCCGACCACTTGCCCGGCTCCCAGTCCTCTCTCCAGATTCCCGCGGCCTCTTCGAGGCGCATCTGGCGGAGCGAGAGCGGGTCGGGGAATGCCTCGCGGAGGCTCTGCCCCAGGGCCTCGAGGGCCTTCTCCTGGCTGGGCGACGGCTGCGGGGCGGGACGCCAGTCGGCCCAGATGCGGACGGGACGGTTGTCGTTGGGGTCGGCCACGCCGATCCACATCTCCAGGCACTCGGCCTCGCCGTCGAGCGGCAACTCGGCCTCGGCCCGCTGGATCAGCAGGCCCCGCGCGAACACGCGGTCGCCCGCCCGCACCGGCGTCCAGTCGCGGCCCTGGCCGTCGTGCTTCACGAAGCCGGAGTCCTCGAACCGCCGCTCCCGCAGGCCCGCGAGCACGGGCGGGTCGTCCTCGAGCTCGAGCGCGACCGTGACCGGGTTGCCGAAGATGGCGGGTCGGCGGCCGTCGCTGCCGAGATAGAGCTTCTTGAGGCCCTCGACGGCGATGCGGACGCGGCGGGGCGTGTCCTTGCCGGTCATCTCGACATGCAGGGGCTGAAACCCCTTGGGCGCGGTGGCCTCGCCCGCCGAGCGGGTCTCGGCGGCCTGGCGGATGAGCGCCTCGCGCGAGGCCACGAGGGACTCCAGCCACGTGTCCCTTCTCGCGAACGACGGCTCGCCGGCGAGGGCCAGCCCCGAAGCCGCCCACAGTGCCGCGGCGCCCAGGAGCCGCGCGATTCCCATGCTCATCGGGGCCGTGCCTCCAGTCGTGTGCGCTGCCGACCCGGTGCGCCGCCCATCGTAGCGCCAGCCGACGGCGCTTTCAAGCGCGCGTTTGACCCGTGCCTGCGGCCCTCGTATGATGCACCGCAGCCGCGCGGCGGTTGCCCGGCGGCAGCACACACTTTGCACGACAGGAGCCTGCACACGATGGTCGCTCGCGCTCGGTCCTGCGGCGGCTGGCCACTTGTCCTGGCCGTCCTCGCGCTCGCGGCTCCGTGCCCGTGGGCGCGGGGAGGCGCGCGGCCCGACTCCTCCGGCCCCGGCTTCACGCCCCTGGCGCAGGCGGGCTCGGAGAACGCGAACGCCCCGATGGGCATCAACCTCGCCGGGCTGGCCGACTGGAATACCGAGCTTCCCTTCGTGGACGCCTTCCGACTGGCCCGCCGGTGGATCAGCCAGCGGGACGGCCAGCCCTGGGGCAAGGGGCCGGCCCTCGCGCTCGACGAGCACGGCTGGGTCGCTCGGCTCGAGCCCGGATGCCGCGCGGACACGCCGATGCTGACGTTCCAGGGCCACAAGCCGGCGGGCGAGTACGTGCTCCTCTTCGACGGCGAAGGCGAGGTCCGGTTCCACGGCGGCAAAGTCGTCGCCGCCGGTCCAGGCCGCATCGTGCTCGCGCTCGACAAGGACGCGGGCGGCGTCTTCCTGAACATCCGCTCGGCGAATCCGCAGAACCCCCCGAAGAACCTCCGCTTCCTGCTGCCCGGCCACGAGGCGACCCACAAGACCCAGCCCTTCCGGCCCGGGTTCCTCGAGCTGTGGAAGGGGATGAACACCTATCGCTTCATGGACTGGATGCACACGAACGGCTCGGACGTGGCCGAGTGGGCCGACCGGCCCAAGGTCGGCGACGCGACGTGGACGCTCAAGGGCGCGCCGCTCGAGGTGATGATTGACCTGTGCAACCGCCAGCTCATCAACCCCTGGTTCTGCATCCCGCACAAGGCGGGCGACGACTACGTCCGCCAGTTCGCCGCGATGGTGCGCGACCGCCTCGACCCCACGCTGCACGTCTACGTCGAGTATTCGAACGAGGTGTGGAACGGCATCTTCGCGCAGTCGAAGTACGCCCAGGAGAAGGCCCTGTCGCTCGGCATTGGGCCGAAGGAGCGCCCCTGGGAGGCGGGCGGCAAGTACTTCGCCCAGCGCTCCGTCGAGATCTTCACGATCTGGGAAGAGGTCTTCGGCGGGCGCGAGCGCCTCGTCCGCGTCCTGGCCTGGCAGAGCGGCAACGCCTGGTGGCTCGAGCACATCCTGCTGCCGTGGAAGGACACGGTCGAGCACATTGACGCCGTGGCCAACGCCCCCTATCTCCAGATGTGCGTACCGCCCAAGGGCAAACTCAGCGCCGACGAAGTGGCGAACTGGACCGTGGAGCAAGTCCTCGAGTACCTCGAGACGAAGGCGCTGCCCGACTCGGTCAAGGGCATGCAGGCCGTGAGGAAGCTCCTCGACCTCCACGGCCTGCGCCTCATCGCCTATGAGGGCGGCCAGCACGCCGTCGGCGTCGGCGGCGGCGAGAACAACGAGAAGATGGCGGCGCTCTTCCACGCCGCCAACCGCCACCCGCGGATGGGCGACATCTACCGGAAGTACTACACCGCCTGGCGCGAGGCCGGCGGCGACCTGTTCTGCACCTTCTCCTCCGTCGGCCGGTTCAGCAAGTGGGGCTCGTGGGGCCTGGCCGAGTACTGGGACCAGTCGCCCGACGACTGCCCGAAGCTCAAGGCCACGCTCGACTGGAACCGCGCGAACCCGCTCGACAACCAGCCGCCCGTCATTGACCTGCCCGCCGAGGCGACCGCGAAGGTCGGCCAGCCCCTCAAGCTCAAGGCCGCCATCACCGACGACGCGAAGACGAAGATGGCCGTCATCGTCGGCTGGAGCAGCGACGCGCCCGACGCCGTCGCCTTCTCGAACGCCCGCAGCGCGGAGACCGAGGTCCGCTTCGCGCGCCCGGGCACCTTTGTGCTTCTGCTGAGGGCATCGGACGGCTTCGCGCGCAGCGAGCGCGCGATCACGGTGAAAGCGGAGTGAGCCAATGAGGCGCATCGCCCGCCTCGCGTGGGCTCGGAAATAGTCACTCAGGGGGTGCCGCATGAGACGAGTCGCACGCGTTGCAGGGCTCGCCGGATGGCTGCTGGCCGCGCTGGGCAGTTGCGGGTGGGCGGAGGAGGGGCCCGAAGCTGCGTGGCCCGCGCCCGTGCCCGGCTGGAAGGCGCCCGAGCCCGGCGAGCACCCGCGCCTCTTGTTCCGCAGGGGCGACCTGCCGAAGCTGCGCGAGCGCGCCAAGACGCCCGAGGGCAAGGCCATCCTCGACCGCCTCCGCAAGTGCCTCAACGGCTCCGACGGCGAGTCCATGCCGACCAGCTACAACCCCGAGGTCGGCCCGGTCAAGAGCGACGGCGCGGGCGACTTCCACCCCAAGGCGCCCCTCGGCGCCTACACCTTCGCGCACATGGCCGGCTTCGGCCTGCTCTATCAGCTCACGGGCGACAAGAAGTACGCCGACCTGGGCCGCCAGTGCTTCGAGAAGGCCCTCGAAGGCGTCCGCGACCGCGACCGCCGCTACGCCTTCAAGGCGCCCTACGGCGCGCTCCGCGCCGGCCCCGTCGTCGGCTGGACGGCCCTCGGCTACGACCTGTGCTACGACGGCTGGGACGACGCGACCCGCCGGAAGGTCTGCCTCGCCCTTGCCAACTACAGCGACCCCGAGAGCCGCAAGAAGACCGACCTCGAGGGCCTGGTGAAGGGCACGATGCCGCCCTTCAGCAACCACTTCGGCATGCAGGCCGGGGGCGCGGCCATGACGCTCCTCGCCGTCACCGGCGACCCGGGGGTGGACCAGAAGAAGATTGATGCGCTGCTCGCCGAGAGCGAGAAGAGCATGATTCGCAACCTCACCGAGGGCTTCGGCGACGGCGGCTTCTACGCCGAGGGCGACGGCACGGGCTCGATGTCGTCCCACATCGTCTTCCTCACCGCGCTCCAGGCCTGGCGGGTCGCGGGCGGGAAGGACTTCGTGACGCCGCGCCCGAACGCGCAGTGGGCCGCGCTCAAGTGGATCTTCCTCACCGTCCCGCGCGGCGGCAAGCCCGACTTCTGGCCGATGCGCGGCGCCTACCCGCACAACGTGTGGACCCGCGACGACAAGAGCGGCGCCGGCTACTTCGCCATCGCCCTGGGCGCGCTCGACGACGCCCAGCGCGCCGCGCTCCTCTGGTTCTACAACCACTCGCTCCGCGAGCAGGACGCCAAGGCCGGCGTGCCCTTCGACACCATCAGCCCCTACCCGCACCTGGCCGTCTGCTCCTTCATCAACTGGCCGTTCGAGCTGAAGGAGAAGAACCCCGCCGAGGCTATCCCCCGCTGCTATCGCGACACCAAGTGGAGCTTCTGCGCCTTCCGCAACCGATGGCAGGACGAGAACGACATCGTGATGTCGGTGCAGACGAAGAACGCCCGCGGCTACCACAAGGCCCCGACCGACGCGATGCTCTACGTCGCCGCGTTCGGCAAGAAATTCAAGTGGGTCAAGCTCGCGGGCGACGTGAAGCACTGGCAGCCCGCGGCCGACGGCTCGGCCATCCTCACCATGGCCGACGGCACGGGCCTGGCCGTGGACTTCTCGAAGGCCAGCGGCGCCGACGGCATGCTCGTGACCACCGGCAACGCCGAGGGGACGAAGGTCGAGCTGGGCGGCACGATGCTCACCTTCAAGTTCCTCACGGCCGGCCCCGAGCCGAAGCCCGTTGTGCAGGGCGATAAGATCGTCGTCGGCGAGCAGACGGTTTCGCTGAAGGACGGCGCCCTGGTGCTGGGCAAGATGGCGGGGCCATGGAGAGCGGAATGACACGGTGCGGCCAATCTCTCGCATTGCTCGCCTTCGGCGCGCTTCACCTTGGGGCACTCGCCGGCGCGCAGGACCCTGCCTGGGACGCCGCTCAGGCGCGGGGGACGATCCACGCGGACTGCGGCCGAAGCGCCCGCAGACTCCTGCGCGGGTGGCTCGAGCAGAAGCAGGACGCGGAGACGCACCTCTACTCCCGAGAGGGAACGTGGGACTACCACAACGAGGCCGCCGACCACTACTCCTCCCTCGTCCTCATCGCCTTCTACGTGGAGCCCGGGCTCATCGAGCGGGGCGGCGCGCTTCACAGCACGCTCGCCAGCTCGCAGCGCCTCTGCTCGACGCCATCGGGCATCCCCACCACCTACGACCTCAAGCGCCGGGCTCAGGGCCGGGCCGCCAGCCTCGGCGAGCTGGCCGAGTGGCTGCGCGACGGGCTGGTGCGCATCGTCGAGGTCGTGGGCACGGAGAACGATTGGTTCCGCGAGATGGAGCGTCTCACCGATGCCCTGCTCGCCGAGGCGGAGCGGCGCGGCGGCATGTTCGCGGCGTTTCGCGGGCACGAGGCGGCGGGGAGCATCCTCCAGACGCTCGCCCGCCTCTACGCGCTGTCGGCGAAGGAGCCTCACCTCCGCGCGGCGGAAGAGCTGGCCGACGCGTTTCTGCTGGAGCCTCGACACGCCATCGGGCAGGTGAGATTCGGCGACCACGGCTGCGAACTCGTCCCAGGGTTGGCCGAGCTCTTCGCACTCGAGTGCCAGCTCGCCCGCCCCAAGGCGAAAGCCTACCAGAAGCCGCTCCAGCGTCTCCTCGACCGCATCCTGGAGTCGGGCGCACATCCCGAGACCGGGCTCTTCTGTGAAAACGGAGGCCAGCCGCCCGACACCTGGGGCTACGTGCTCTTCGCCTACGAGAACTACGACCGGGCGACGGGGTCACATCTTCATTTCGCACTTAGCCGCCAAGTGCCAAATGAAGATGTGACCCCGGGCCGCTACAGGGCAGCCATCGAGAAGCCCCTCCGCTGGCTCGCCCGCAACCGCGCCAGCTATCCCGCCCTGCGAAGCTCTCTTTGGCCCCGCTCCTCCAGCAGCGACGACTGGAGCGACTCCTACGAGAGCATGATCGTCCTCTGGAACCGATTCCCCCGTGTCGAGGGGGCCTTCGAGTGGCTCGACTGGGCCACGCTCCAGCACGTCCACCGCCGCCACCCCGACCGCGAGTACGGGCCATTCACCGGCGGGCACTTCGACGGCAGCACGGGGCGCACGCTCGTGCTCCACATGATGGCGTGCTCGCAGGGCGTGCGCTGCGTGCCATTCACCGAGGGCCTGCGCCTCGGCGGCGTGCAGCGCGACGGCACGTTGTTCCTGGTGCTGGACTCGGATGTCGCGTGGCGTGGCCGCCTGCGCTTCGACGGCCCGCGCGCCGAGCACAAGGGCGCAAGGCTCGACTGGGCGCGCATCAACGAGATGCCCCAGTGGTTCGTCGCGCGGCCGCGGGGGAAGTACTCCGTCGCCATCGGCGCCGCGGAGCCGGCGACGCTCACCGGCTCCCAGCTCAGCGACGGCCTCGAGGTCGCTGTTGAGCCGCGCAAGCCCTGTCGCATCCTCGTGAAGCCCCTCTCTCTCCCCGGGCCGCCGTGAGGAACAAGCCATGAGCCGAACCCGTCTCATCGCCTGTGTGTTTCTGCTCGCCAACACATTGGAGGCCGCCATGGGCGCAAGCACGAATGGACCGGAGCAAGCGGACGTGTTTCTGAGCGGCCAGGACGGCTGCCACACCTACCGCATCCCCGCACTCGTCGTCTCGAAGAAGGGCACGCTGCTGGCCTTCTGCGAGGGGCGGCGAAAGGGGCGTGGCGACGCGGGCGACATTGACATCGTGCTGAAGCGCTCGACCGACGGCGGCAAGACCTGGGGCACGATGCAGGTCGTGTGGGACGACGGGGCGAACACCATCGGCAACCCCTGCCCCGTCGTGGACCGCGACACGGGCGCCATCTGGCTCCCCGTCACGCGGAATAACGACCGCGTGTTCGTCCTCAAGAGCGCGGACGATGGCGCGACGTGGGAGAAGCCCGTCGAGATCACGAAGGACGTGAAGAAGCCCGAGTGGACCTGGTATGCGACCGGCCCGGGCCACGGCATCCAGCTCAAGAGCGGCCGCCTGCTCATCCCCTGCGACCACCGCGACCCCACGCTGCCGCCGCCAAGAGGCCGACAGGACATCACCCGCTCGCACGTCATCTACAGCGACGATGGCGGGGCGACCTGGAAGCTCGGCGGCGCCGTGGCCCCAAAGACCAACGAGTGCGAGGCCGTCGAGCTGAGCGACGGCTCGCTCTATCTGAACATGCGGAACAACTTCGGCAAGGCCCGCCGCGCTATCGCCCACAGCAAGGACGCCGGGCTGACGTGGTCGGACGTTGCCTTCGACGACGCACTCGTGTGCCCCACGTGCCAGGCGAGCGTCGTGCGCTGCGGCGCCGCCATTCTCTTCTCCAACCCCGCCAGCACGAAGCGCGAGAAGATGACCGTCCGCCTCAGCGCCGACGAGGGCAAGACGTGGACCGCGAGCCGGCTGCTCCACGCGGGACCTGCGGCCTATTCTGACTTGTGCGTGCTGCCCGACGGCGCCATTGGCTGCCTCTACGAGCGAGGCGACGCCCATCCCTACGAGAAGATCACCCTCGCCCGCTTCAGCCTCGACTGGCTGGTCACGGCGAAAGGGAAATGACGTGAAAAGGAGGCATACGAAGATGCGGAAACTTGCGGCGGTTGCGTTCCTGGCGCTTGGCGTTCTGAACCTCGGCGTGGCGGGACAGCCCGCGGCGCCGTTTGCGTTGGAGAACGCGTTCGCGGTCCTCGAGGGGCGGAAGATCCCCGACGGGCGGCTCTACGCGCCGTTCTACCTCGGCGTCATCGGGCCGCACGCCGTCGTCGCCCAGGGCACGGTCTTCGTCACGTTCCAGAACGCCCACGGCCGGCCCATCGTCATGGCCTACCGCCCCGACACGAAGGCCTGGTCGTCGCCCGTCAAGGCGGCCGACTTCGGCCTGGAGACCGACGACCACGGCAACCCCGCCCTCGGCATTGACCGCCAGGGCCGCCTGCACGTCTTCTACGGCTGCCACGGCGGCGCGATGCGCCACGCCCGCAGCACGAAGCCCTACGACCTCACGGCGTGGGAGGAGCAGCCCTCGCCCGTGCGCAACGCCACGTATCCGCAGGTCATTCGCCTGGCCGACGGCACGCTCGCGCTGATGTACCGCGCGGGCGGCCACCCCGCCCCGTGGTCGCTCCAGCTCAGCAAGGACGACGGCCGCACCTGGTCGCCCGCCGAGCGCGTGATCGAGATGCGCAAGGCGCCGCCCGACCCGCTCGCCTGCGCCTATGTCTGCTTCCTGCCCGGCGCGGACGCCCGCACGATCCACTGCTTCTGGAACCACAAGGACGACAACGCGGCCCGCGTCTCCGCCACCCGCCCGCATCCCTGGCGGCCGCTGAAGTACCCCGGCCTGCACGAGGCGGTCTACCGCTACAACGTCTACTACATCCGCCGCGACGCCGACGGGACGTGGAGGAACGCGGCGGGCGAGGCCGTCGCCCTGCCCGTGAGCAAGGCCGAGGCCGACGCCAAGTGCCTGGCCTACGACTCGGGCGACGAGTTCACCTTCGTCGGCTCGAACGTCGCCGTGGACAAGGCCGACCGCCCCTACGTCCGCTTCGGCACGGGCGTGATGGACTGGGTGCGGCTGGGCAAGGAGCCCGAGGGCGCCGAGAAGTCCAAGGCCATCATCGTCCCGCGGACCGATCGCTTTGCGGCCTTCGCCGACGGCAAGTGGCAGGTGACGCGCGAGCTGCCGGGCGACTGGCCGGCCGACGTGCGGCGCATCGTCGTCGCGCCCGGCTCCCTCGCCCACGGCGACGAGTGGCCCGGCGGCCACTGGTTCATCACGGCCTCCCGACGCCCCACGAAGCCCGGCGTGGGCTGCGCCGTTCTCCTCCTTCACGACGAGGCCGGCTTCGCCACCAGTGAGGGCGGCCCGGCGCTTGTTAAGTGACCCACCCACGTCGCAGGAGCGCCTGATGCCGTCCAGAAGCCCATCGCCTTCCTCCTACGAGATCCGCGGCCCCGAGACGCGCCGGGAGCTCATGGCCCTCGCCGACCTCTATGGCAAGGCGTTCGGCCAATACCAGCGCCTCTATGACCTGTTCCTCGACAAGCACTTCCACCAGATGCCGCGCGAGCAGTGGCGCCTCTCGCGCGCGATGTGGACGCCCGACGGCTCGCCTGTGGCCCTCGTGCGCATCTGCGACCGCACGATGCGCCTGGGCGCGGCGATGCTCCGCGTGGCCGGCATCGGCGACGTGTGCACCCACCCCACGCTCCGCAAGCGCGGCCTCCTGCGCATGCTCTTCACCCACGTCAACCGGTTCCTGCGCGACGAGGGCTACGACCTCTCCCTCCTCTTCGGAATCCCCGACTTCTACGACAAGTTCGGCTACGTCACCGGCGTGTCCAACGGCACGCTCCAGCTCCCGCGACGGCAGGCGGCCCGGCTCAGCGGCCCGTACACCGGCCGCCACATTCGCCGGGCCGACGCAAGGGCCATCGCAAGACTCTTCCGCGACGACCTCGCCATCCGCGACGGCGCGATGGCACGCTGGGGCGACGCCTGGCTCAAGCTGGCCGTGCGCGAGAAGCTCTGCCGCGTGCTCGCCGACGCGAAGGGCCGCCTCCGCGCCTACTACCGCGCTCGCACCGACGGCGACGCGCTGGTCCTCACCGAGGTCAGCCTCGGCCGCAAGCCCGATCAGCCCGGCGTCCTGTCGGTCCTTGCCGACATGGCGAAAGTGGCCAGGGCGTGCGAGAAGCCGAGCCTCCGGTTCGAGCTGGACCCCGCCCACCCGATCGGCCGCTTCTGCGTGGCCGACGGCTGCGAGGTCCGCTGGTGGATCGGCCACCGCGGCGGCGCCATGGCCCGCATCACGCACCTCGAGAACCTCTGTCACCACATGGCACCCGAGTGGGAACGCCTCCTCGCCGCCCGGTGGCACAGGCTTCCAGCCTGTGCTGGCCAGCGGAGGGCCACAGGCAAGATGCCTGTGCCACCTGAGTGGAGCGGCCGCCTGCGCCTCAAGACCGACATCGGCGCCGTGGACCTCGCCATCACCCGCGGCAAGGTTGAAGTTGTGGGCAGGGCGTCCCTGCCCCGCGAACCCGCCCCTGCCGCCATCGCCGCCGACCAGGACAAGCTTTGCCGCCTCGTCCTCGGCTTCCACTCCCCGGCCGCGGCCGTCTTCCTCGGCGAGGCCCGCATCACGGCCGCCGCCCGGCCTCTAGCCGACGCCCTGTTCCCGGCCCGTTCCCTTGTCTTCTTCCCCTACGACCGCTTCTGAGCGGAAGGGCCCGCGAATGACGTCGAGAGAACGCATGCTCGTCGCGATGCGCAACGGCCAGCCCGATTGCGTGCCCGCCGCGCCCGACATGTCGAACATGATCCCCAGCCGCCTCACGGGCAAGCCGTTCTGGGACATCTATCTCTACCACGACCCGCCGCTGTGGATGGCCTATCTCGAAACCGTGACCCACTTCGGCCACGACGGCTGGCTCGCCGGCCTGCCCTACCAGCTCGACTGCGACCTCGAGGAGGCCGAGGGCAAGCCTGTGTGGCAGGAGGCCATCGTCGAGCGCCGCCCCGATCGCCTCTACACCCGCTTCCACGCAGAGACCGACGGCAAGACGCAGTGGAGCGACTGGTGCAACGCCTACTACATAGACAACCCATCCACCCACGGCCTCCCCCTCGCCAAGGTCGGCCTGCCCACCGACCCGCCCACGCGCTGGGAAGACGTCGAGCGGCGGACTCACTACAAAGGCATGGAAGCCTTCTACACGGCCCGCGAGAGGATGGGCGACCGCGGGGTCGTGCTACCGAGCGTCGGCCTGCCCGGCCTCGCCCAGCGGCCCGAGGCCGTCTACGAATACTACGACAGCCCCTCGAACGTCATCGCTCGCTGCGAGCAGCAGCGCGAGCGCACGGTCCGCCGCACCCGCGAGCTGGTCACGCACAAGCCCGACGCCATTCTCATCGGCATGTCGGGCCACATGATCTGGAACCCCGAGCCGATCTTCCGCGTGCTCTCACTGCCCGCGCTTCAGGAGGTCACGGCCATCTGCAAGGCCGCGGGCGTGGTGAGCCAGATCCACTGCTGCGGCCCCGAGCGTGCCCTCGTGAAGATGGCCGCCGAGGAGAGCGACCTCGACAGCATCAACCCGCTGGAAATCCCCCCGATGGGCGACTGCGACCTGGCCCGACTCAAGCGCGAGTTCGGCACCAGGATCAGCCTGATGGGCAACCTCCACACCACCGAGGTCATGCTCAGGGGCACGCCCGACGACGTCCGCCGAGCCTCGAGGCGGGCCATTGACGACGCCGCGGACGGCGGCGGCTTCATCCTCTCCACCGGCGACCAGTGCGGCCGCGACACGCCCGACGAGAACATCCTCGCGATGATCGACACCGCACGAACGTATGGGAGGTACTGACCATGACCAATGTCCAGGTCCGCCCCCTGTGGCTCCCGCCGGCTCTGCTCGTGGCCGCGCTGGCGGTGGCTCTGGCCGCGAACGCAGGAGAGAAGCCCCCAATGCCCGATGCCCCGCCCGAAGGCCTGGTCGTCTGCCCCGCGCCGCCCGAGGAGAAGCTCTCCGAGGACTTCGAGCTGACGGTCGGCGGCCGCAAGGTCCCGGTCTACTCCTGCCGCGTGTCGGCCATGCCCTTCAACCAGGTGTGGCCGGGCTATCAGAGGCCCCTCGACCAGACGGAGCTCGCCTCCTTCGCCTACTGGGACATGGCCACTCCCGCGGCGGTGGAGATCATCTCGAAGCGGCAGGTCCAGTCGGTGATCGTCCGGCCTCTCTCCCGCGGCATCCAGCCGAAGGTCGAGGGGAATCGCGTCTCCTTGCGGCTGCCCGGCCCGGGCCACCTGGTCGTGGAGGTGAACGGCTGGCACCAGGCGCTGCACCTGTTCGTCAGTCCGCCGGAGAAGGACCCGCCACGGCCGACCGACCCGGGCGTGCTGTACTTCGGCCCTGGGGTCCACCGGCCCGGGAAGATTCACATGGAGAGCAACCAGACCCTCTACGTTGCGGGCGGAGCCGTCGTCTACGGGGCGGTCGAGGCCACGGGCGCGTCGAACCTGAAGGTCCTGGGCCGCGGGATTCTCGACGCGAGCGGCTTCGAGCGGGGCAAGGGCGGCGGGAACCTTCGCTTCTCCGACTGCTCGGGCGTCGTCGTGGACGGGCCGGTGCTCCGCGACCCGGACGTCTGGTGCCTGAGCGCCTTCGGCTGCCGCGACGTGGCGATCGCCAACGTGAAGCTCATCGGCCTCTGGCGCTACAACGCCGACGGCATTGACATCTGCAACAGCCAGGACGTGACGATCCGCGACTGCTTCGTCCGCTCCTTCGACGACAGCCTGGTCCTCAAGGGCCTCAAGGGCTCCAAGCGCTCGTTCGACGACCGGCCCGTCCGAAACGTCCTCGGCACGGGCTGCGTCATCTGGAACGATTGGGGGCGCGCCATCGAGATCGGCGCCGAGACCTGCGCTCCCGAGATAGACCACGTCATCTTCCGCGACTGCGACATCATCCGCACCGTCCACATCGCCATAGACATCCAGCACGGCGACCGCGCTGCCGTCCACGACATCACCTTCGAGAACATCCGCGTCGAACTTGACGAGTTCAACCCCCAGCCGCGCATGCAGGGGGGCCGCGACGCCCGCTACACCCTCAACCCCCAGGACCGCTACTGCCCGCACCTGCTCGTCATCGTGATCCGTCCGACGCCCTACTCGAAGGACACCCAGCGCGGCACCGTGCGGAACGTGGTCTTCAAGGACATCTCGGTCGCCGGGAAGCCGGTCCCGGCATCCGACTTCCGCGGCTTCGACCCCGACCACGGCGTCGATGGGATCACGATCGAGAACCTCCGTTTCAACGGTCGTCCCATCGGCGATGCTCGGGCGGCCCGCCTCACCATCGGCCCCCACGTGAAGGACGTGCGCTTCGTTGCGCCTCCTCCCCGGTGAGTCCTGACGACGCAGCGGCGGGCGGCGGCTTCATCCTCTCCACCGGCGACCAGTGCGGCCGCGACACGCCCGACGAGAACATCCTCGCGATGCTCGAGGTGGCGAGGGACTATGGGCGGTATTGAGGAACGTGATGCGTAACGCGTGACCCAGAGACGGCGAGCCACGTGCAGGCCCGGGGCTCGCGCAATACGCGGCGAGCAGAAAAACGCGCTTGCGCCGGGCGATGAACGCGTCTACGATAGTTGACCGAAGAGCCGGCAGTCGCGTGCACGGCCGCTGTGCCGGGCTGGTTCCGGCTGCGCCGACGCGCAGCGTCGTGGAGACCGCAGGGGCACATGACCTCTCTCCCGGGATAAGCACCTGCCCCTCGCGAACGAAGAACACCACCCTGGCGGTTGGCCGTGGGCGCCGCGTGTGGGGATATCCCACGGGTGTGGCCGGATGCGACACGGCCCCCCGGTGGAAAGCATCGTGGCAAGAGGCCAACCCTTGCCGACACGCGACCTGCGGCGATTCGTGCAGTCGCTGCCTCAGTGGCACGCCAGTTGCTCTGGCAGTCCAGCGGAGGCGATGAGACGGGCCGGAATTCCCAGGGAGGGGCAGGAGGACCAGCGATGAAGGGGCTCACGCGAGGTCCGGTCGGGGCACTGGCGCTGCTGGTGGCCGTCGGGGCGATGGCGATTGCAGGCGGGCCGCCGCCCCGCAAAGGCGGGCCACCCGCCCGGAAGGGCGGCCCCCCCACCAAAGGCGGTCCGGGGCGGCGCGACGACAGGCGCGGTCCGGGCCTCAACGACACGCGCCCCGGTGACCGCGACAGGCCCACGCGCCCAGACGCTCAGGGCGTGAGCAGCGCGAACACCCCCGACCGCCCCGACCTCGACGGCAAGGGCGGCGACGTGGCTCATCCGCACGACAAGGGCTTCAAGGAGAGCCTGCCCGACGATATCAACTCGCGCGGCGGCCCGGCCGGCGTGTCGCCCGACTTGCCAGACCCCGTGACGGGCGGCGGCTGGAGCGGCATTACCTTCGGGGGCACCGACACGTACAGCGATTGGGGCCGCAGGCGCGGTCTCGGCGACACGGTCCACCCGTTCGGCGGCGGCACGCACCGTCTCGATGGAAAGGGTGGCGATATCTCGTCCCTCGACGGGAAGGGCAACGACATGTCGTCTCTCGACGGGAAGGGCAACGACATGTCGTCTCTCGACGGGAAGGGCAACGACCTCGCCGCGGCCCTCCGACGCATCGCCGGGCGCGAGGGAGCCGACGTCTCGCCCGACGCCTCCACCCCATTCGCGTCGCGCCTGCCGGGCGGCACGCTGAGTGGACAAGGTCAGGGAATCACCGCCGAGGACGACTGGGAGAGCCCCACCGCGCTGACGCGCAACTGGCACGGCCACGGGCTCTACGGCTGGTCGGGCGTCACGTTCGACGCCAGCCTCAGGCCGCGGCTCGGGTCCCCGCGCTAGGCAAGCTGGGCGGCGGGAGCCGAACGCGCCAAGGCCATCCCCACCACGGGATGGCCTTGTGCATGTCCGTTCGTAGTTCCGCCATCAAGCGGCCTTTGTTTGGGGTCCCGCCTTCAGGTCAGGGCGAAGTGGGGCTTCGGTCCGGAGCAGGAGCACGGGCGGCCCTACGCGCAGAGGGGCTCGAAGCGGGGCTGGAGGAGGACGCCGTCGCAGGCGAGGCGGCCACGGAGGTCGGCGGGGTCGAGGCCGCGAGGGGCGATGTCCCTTGCAGCGGAGAGGGCGGCGGCCGTGCCTGCCGCCTGGCCGCACACGAGGCAGCAGACGGTGTTGCGCGTGCTGTTGTGGGCGACAAGCTCCACGGTCATCATGCGGCCCGCGATGAGCACGTTGTCCAGCCCCCGCGGAATGAGGGCGCGATAAGGGATGCCGTAGGCGCCCGCCTCCCGCACGAAGAACCGCCCATTGTCAATGAAGCCGAAGAGGCCGACCTGGTCGTCGAACTGGCGGCCCTCGGTGACGTCGTCCTGCGATAGCTCGTAGTCGCAGCGGATGGCGCGGGCGCGGCGCTGGCCGGCCGACGGCGCCGGCCCCGCCGGGTAGCAGCCCTCGCAGCCCGCGATGTGGTTGCGGAACATGTCGGCGACCTCGAACATCCGTCCGCGCAGGGCCGCCTCGGCCTCGGTGAGCGCGTCGGGGTCGAGGCCGTCGTTCGGGCCGTGGTTGATGCAGTTGCAGTAGGTCAGCTCGCGCGGCCGCAGCGAGCACGCGAGGAAATAGCCCGGGGCGTTCGTGGCGCCAACCTCGCGCAGCTTGCCCATGTGGATGCCGAGGCGCACGAGGTCGGGCGTCGTCGTGCCCGGCTTCACGGCGTGGGCGAGTTGGGTAATCAGGCCGCGGCGGTCGAGGTCGGCCTCCATCGCCGTCAGGTCCACGTTCACGAGGCGGAACGTGAAGCCGGCCGAGTAGGCGCCGGGGTCACCCGGCTTGTAGTGCTCGAAGGGCGCGCCCGCCCACGCCGCCAGGTCGCCGTCGCCCGTGCAGTCCACATACTGCTTCGCGCGCACGAGGCTGCGCCCCGCCTTGTTCCACACGACGACGCCCTCGACGTGGCCGCCGCTCGCGCGCACCTCGTCGAGCACGGTGTGCAGCAGCAGCCTCACACCCGCCTCGCGGCAGAGCTGGAACGCGGCGAGCTTGAACGCCTCGGGCTCGACGGGCGTGAGCATTGAGATGAAGTCCCCTCCCCTCTCCATCCGCACGTGGCCCACGCCGCCGCCGAGCTGTTGCACGCGGTCCACGAGCTCCTGCGCGATGCCGGCCACGAGGCGCGTGCGCTCGGCGCCGGGATGCGCGTCGAAGACGTTGTAGAACGTGTGCAGCCCCGTGGCGCCCGTGATGCCCATGCCGCCGAGCCAGCCGGCCCGCTCGACGAGCAGCGTCGTCGCCCCCGTCCGCGCGGCCGCGATGGCCGCCGCGATTCCCGCCATGCCCCCGCCGGCCACCAGCACGTCGGCAGCGGGATAACGCCTGTCGTCAACGGATGGGTTGATCATTGCAGTGCTCTCTCAGCCTCACAGGATTGGGGCGTTGCCCGTGGCGACGTTTGCCGCGCGGCACGGGCTACCCTACAATGTGCGGGAACGCGACGGTTCTGTCAACCGCGGAGCACGCAGCTCGATGCCGCCCGAACTCGATGCGCGACAGCAGCCGTTGCCCGAGATATCCGACGCCAAGCGGCGGCGGGCGTTGCTCTTCGTCGGCCTGGCCGTGGGCGCCGTGGCGTTCGCCCTCGCCCTCCAGATCGGGCTGTGCGACAACTTCGTGGTCGGCGAGCTGGACCTGAAGGGCTTTCACAAGGGCGTCCTCGAGGCGGTGCGGGAGTCCTGCGGCATCGTGTCGCTGGGCATCCTCGCCCTGCTGGCCGGCGTGGCCGAGCCGCTCCTGGGTGTCGCGATGCTGGTGCTGTTCGCCGTGGGCCTGGGCAGCTATGCGTTCATCCCCGACTTCCGCTGGCTCCTCATCGCGAGCGTCGTGTGGAGCCAAGGCCTGCACGTGTGGATGCCCCTGCCCGACTCGATGGCGCTGAGTCTCGCGGAACCGGGGCGGCGGGGGTTCCGCCTGGGACAGGTGCGTTCGGCGGGCGCGGCGGGGTTCGGCCTGGGCATTGGCGCGGCGCTCGCCCTCACGCTCCTGGGCGTGCGGATGCGCCCGATGTTCCTCGTCGCAGGGGCCTTCGGGCTGCTCGCGGCCGCGATGTGCTTCGGCATCCCGCGCGACCTCAAGACACCTGGCCCGCGCCTCGTCTTCCGCCGCCGCTACGGGCTGTACTACCTGCTGAGCTTTCTCGACGGCTGGCGGCGGCAGATTTTCCTCTGCTTCGCGGGCTTCCTGCTCGTGCGCGAGTACGGCACGCGGCTCGAGATCATCCTGCTGCTCCTGGGCACCGTGCAGGTCATCAGCTACTTCACGATGCCCTGGGTCGGGCGGCTGATTGACCGCGTGGGCGAGCGGCGGATCCTCGTCTTCTACTTCGCCTGCATGACGCTCATCTTCGTGGGCTATGCGTTCATCAGGGTCCGCTACGCCCTCTATGTGCTCTATGTGGTGGACAACAGCTTCGCGGCCCTGGCGGCGGCGCTCACCGTCTACGTCGGCCGCATCGCCCCGCCGAGCGAGCACACGCCCACGCTGGGCATGGGCGTGGCCATGAACCACGTGTCGGCCGTCCTCATGCCGCTGCTTGGCGGGCTGCTGTGGCAGCACTTCGGCTACCAGTGGACCTTTCTCGCCGGCGTCGCCGCCGCCCTCGTGAGCATCGCCGTCGCCTCCCGCGTGCCGCCGAAGGGAGAGGGGTGATGCGCACCCTCGTTGGACTCCTGGCGCTCTCGTGCTCGACCCTGGCCGCCGCCGGCGCGCCGCCGAAGCTGCTGTGGGGCAAGGCATACCACATCCTGCCCGAGACCCACAGCGACGAATCGGGCTACTTCTCCCTCTGCGAGGGCAAGAACGGCCGCATCTACGTCGGCACCGCGAAATACGGGCAGAACGCCTTCCTCGTCGAGTTCGACCCCGCGACCGGGAAGCAGCGGGTGGTGATTGACACGCACAAGCTCTGCGGCCTCGACGCGACGGGCTACGCCGCGCAGGCGAAGATTCACACGCGGAACTTCGCCAGCCCCTCGGGCCGAATCTACGTGGGCAGCAAGCAGGGCTATCGCCGCGGGCCGGACGACAAAGCCGACTACCCCGGCGGCTACGTGATGGTCTACGACCCCGCGACCGACAAGGCCGAGTGCCTGGGCATGCCCCTCCGCGGCCAGGGCGTGATTGACGTCGCCGCCGACGAGGGCCGCGGCCTCCTCTACGTCGTCACCTGCGAGGAACAGCACTGGATGCTCGGCGACCTGAAGGGCAAGAGCTACCGCGAACTTGGCCCGCTCCTCGCTCCCTACGCCACGACACTGCTGGATGCCAAGGGCCGGGCGAACACTATCACGAAGGACTTCCAGCTTGCCCAATACGACCCGGCGACGGGAAAGGTCAGCCTCCGCGACATCGCCGTGGGCGGCAAGAGCCTGGGGGCCGACGACCTCAAGCCCGGCCCCATCTGCTGGGACCTCGCCGCCGACGGGCGGACCGCCTACCTCATCCGCATGCAGGAGCCGTCGCTCTTCGCCATTGACCTCGCGAGCGAGGGGCCGACCGTGTCGGCCACGGACCTCGGCCGGATGATCGAGGGCAAGGGCTTCGACTCCCGCGGCTCCCTCCGCGTCGCGCCCGATGGGAGGGTCTATGCTGCCATCCGCGTTGACAACGAGTCAGGCTTCGGCTCAGGCTACCTCCACCACGTCGTCCGCCACGACCCAAGAGCAAAGCGGATGGAGGACCTCGGGGTTCTGGCGGTCAAGAACCCCGACTTCTTCGACTTCCGCCCCGGCCCCGACGGCAAGCCGAAGCCGTGGACCCACGGCTTCCACAAGCTGCCCGATGGCACCCTCACCCCCCTCCACTGCCACATGGCCCTCCTCGTCGCCCGCGACGGCGCGATCTACGTCACCATCATCTACCCCTTCACCCTCCTCCGCATCTCCGCGATCCCCCTGACGTAACAGGAAGGTGCTCACTGAGCCTCGACGGCGCCCACGGGTGAGGGGGGGCATAGGGCCGCCAAGGCACCCAAGATGATCAAGATGATCACGCGCGCAACACGGGGGGTGATCATCTTGAACGCGCGGCGGAGTGGCGCAGCGCCAGGCCATAAGAGATTGGCACGCCAGCACATATGGCGGCGTATCCCGCCGCGTTCCCTCGGCCCCACGCCCCGTCAAGATGATCACCACCCCCTCCGCTCCCATTTCAGTCACAGATGCCCAACGTCGTGGACAGTGTGGACCTTGTGGACACTATGGACACGGCGGAACGGGCCTCGGCGCCTCTTGTCCACCAAGTCCACCCTGTCCATCCTGTCCACCCCCCGCGCCCTGTAGGCGGTCGCAATCAGGCTTGACAACCGAGGAGCAGGGAGTACGATGGAGCAAGGGGGAGCCGTGAGGAGTGGCGGCGATGGGGGCCTTCCACGTAAGCTGCCAGGTCGAGAACCACGTCCACCGGTCCCTCTCGGCCGAGGTGCCCCAAATCCTCGTGGACACGGGAAGGGAGTGCACCTGGGTGTCGGCGGAGACGCTTGGGCGCTTGCGCGTGAAGGTCGAGGAAAAGGACATGACCTTCGTCATGGCCAACGGGAAGATCCTCACCCGCAACGTCGGGTTCGCCGTCATCCGCATCGGCGAGCACGTCACGATTGACGAGGTCGTGTTCGGCCAGGAAGGTGACCTCGAGACCCTCGGCGCCCGCACCCTTGAGGGCCTGAACCTCGTCGTGGACCCCACCCGCAAGCGCCTCGTCGCCGGCGGCCCCGTCCCAGCCGCGTGAACTGCTCGGCGCAGGGCCGTGTCCGGCGAAGAGTGTAGAATAGCGACCTGAGGCCGATCAAGGGTGGCACCGATCAGTCGCCAGGGAAAGGAGCCGCGCCGTGAATGAAAGCTTGGGGCTGGACAAGGCAAGATCAAGATGGCCTCTTGTAATCGCGGTCTTGCTCGGGGTCTCTGTACTCATCCTAGTCCTCGTAGTGTCGGCCCCCATGATCAGGCGGGAGCGCGGAGCCACCTTCAGTTCGGTAGCAGAGGCACAAAGGCCTGCTGGCAGCTTGCCAAGTCTGCTATGGCATACGAACCCGGGGCTTGTGATCGAGGACATGGACTGTTCCTTTGATGGCATGCAGTTGGCCATCGCAACCCCCAAAGCTCTGATCTTGACAGAGGGCAGCACGGGTCGTCAGAGCAGATCAATCCATCTTCAGGCTTCACCAAGGCGCGTAAGGTTCGGAGCCGGCGGGATCCTGGTCGAGTTGGGCGACCCGTGGCAGGGCGAGCCCAGCACCAAGAAGCCGATTTGGGCGTTCATCAGATCAGGCGCGAGCGAGCCATCGTGGGTTAGGCCGTTCGAGTCGCGGGCAGAGTCCGCAGCCGTGACGTTTGGCGATGGTTCATCGCTGTACCTTGGTGTGGGCAACGAGGTCGTGTCAATTGATTGCGCAGATGGTACGGTTCGATGGAGAAGGGGCATGGGCCGTCCCGTCGAGGCCATCTGCGCACTGGCTGACTCGGTATGCGTTTCGAGCGGAGGGAACCCGTTCGACGAAGTCCACGGGGTAGAACGCAGCAAGGGCAGAATAACCAAGCTCTCGTCAAAGGATGGTAGTCCCATATGGAACTTCGGTATACCCTCAGAGAACTCTGTGAACGCTTTGGTGGCCGATCGCAGAAACGTCTATCTGGGCGACCTCGCATATGTGCCATCTGGGCCACCATACAAGTCTGGAGATATAGTCTCCTGGCCCAAACCATATCTCCGCGCACTTGACCTTGGGTCAGGGAAGCAGATCTGGAAGGTTGACGTCAACGAGGTCTCTGACAGCAACCGAGCAGCGTTCGACGGACTCCACCGGATATTGCTAGCGGACGGGACGCTCTATTGCCTCGAATGGAGCAACACATTTCGAGCCGTATCCATTCAGGGAAGTGTCCTGTGGACACTCCGTTGCGGGTACTGCTCCACTTTTGTTAAGACAGGGCAGTGGCTGGTCCTGGGGTCAGGGAGCTACCATGGCAAGGAGGACAACGGGTTGTTCGCGGTGAACGCTATGGACGGCAAGCGGATCTGGTCGCACGCTACCTTGCCCGAGGACGAGGGGGGTCAGGTCGCCGCCCTTGTCTGCGGCGGCGACAGATTCTTTGCCATGTGCTGTCCGGGCACTTTCACCTGGAAAAAACCTGCTAAGCACCATCTTTACGCCTTCGAGGTGAAACATTGAGCCCGCCTATTGCGTCTCAGTTCCTGCCCGGGGGCGCCCAACCTTCTCTCCTCAATTACCGCTTGGCGCAGATAAGGTGGCGGCGCGGGACCAACCGGCGGAGGCGCCGGTGATCGGTGATTCCGCGTGCACGTATGCACACCCTGCCGCTCACTTGCTGAACAGGGTGACCAGCGGCCGGACCGATGCGGCCACAGCGATGACGGCGTACCAATACCACTCCAGGCTCAGCAGGCCCGGCCACAGCTTGGCGACCGTGAGGGCGAAGGCCATCGCCGCGAGCTTCGTGCAACTGATGTCGGGCCAGGTCATCTTCTTGATCTTCGAGTTGACCCACTGGAAATAGCCCATTCCCGTCTCCTTTCCTCGGCTGTGGGAGCGTTCCTACCTCTACCTTACCCCATGTCGGACCGTCGCGCAACGATGAGTCTGGCCCCCAATCCTGGCGCTTGGCCGCGGGTTCCGTAGCTCCGAAGGAGCGTACTATGGCAGCCCAGGGCAACGCCCTGATCTTTGCCCACATGTTCTGGCGAGCTGGGCTTAGCCCCCGAATGGGGGCGTTTGAGCCGTAGCCCAGGGCGACCGAAGGGAGCCCTGGGAAGCGGCGCCCCTGCCGCCGAGCCCCCGATGGGGGCGATTCAGGGGCCGAGAAGCACCCCCTTCGGGGGCTTCGATGGGGGGGACGCTCTGGTCCCAGGGCTCCCTTCGGTCGCCCTGGGCTACGACTGGCTCACCCGCGTTCGCGGGCTGCAAAACCTCGAGATGTGGGCAATGATCAGGGCAACGCCCTGGGAATTGGCGAGAGCCCATGTGGAGCCCTGAAGGGGCGTGCTAAGGCCGGGCCAGTAGTACGCCCTTTCAGGGCTGAACGAACACCGGACCCCGTTTCCCAGGGCGTTGCCCTGGGCTATCATAGTACGCTCCTTCGGAGCTAGCAAGGCCAAAGCCGAACACCAGGGCTTTCCCTCGTTGCGAAGCTCCGGCTTCGCAACGGGGTCGTCCGGCTCCTGCCGCAAGACGAATCGAAGCTGGAGCTTCAGGATCGTGCGTCGCGAAGCGGGAGCTTCGCGACGAGACGCGGCGGCTTCGCGACGGGACACGTGTGAGCCGGGGTCGCTGATCTCCTCTGTGGCTTGTCTCTGTGGCCTCTGTGCCCTCTGTGGTCAAGCTTCTGAGAGGGATCGCCAAGACGCCAAGAATGCCAAGGCGGCGAGGCCAGTTGGCGGTCTGTAGGGGTGGGGCGTGCGTGTCCTGTGAGCCCTAAGCGCTGATGGGGTTATGTGTTACGGCGATGGCCTCGTGCCCTACAGGCCGCCAAACCCAGGGGCGGGGAGATTGGCGGCCTGCCGGCTGGGTCGCGGCGGGGGAGGGTGAATTGAGCATGTA
>Ga0307379_10001370_pt1 | contig 38730 bp, 34 predicted proteins | sample UN2MG_FD_202237 | JGI IMG/M metagenome (GOLD analysis project Ga0307379, IMG submission 202237) | Soil microbial communities from Risofladan, Vaasa, Finland - UN-2 | ecosystem: Environmental > Terrestrial > Soil > Coastal area > Acid sulfate soil | place: Finland: Risofladan, Vaasa | collected...
CCCAGCGCTGGGGGCACGCGCTCCAAAAAGCCGAGTAGTCTCCGCGACAGGACTCACATTTGTAGCGCTTTGGCGATGGCCGGGGATTGTCCCGGCCATTTTACGTTTTTGGCCGGGGGTGGGGCCGCCCCCGAACGGGTCGCGGCCCCTATTCCGAACGGCCTGGGGCGCGTTGGCTGACTAGCCGTTGCCCCCATCATCATTATTCGTCGTCATCGTCGTCATCATCGCCGTCATCGTCGGCGGCGGACGTCTTGGCTGGCTCTGCTGCATCAGCGGATTCGACGATGATCTTGCCCACCATCCCGCGTTCCATAAGGCCTCTTGGGCCGAACTCGTAGGTGCCGGGGCGGACGGCTACGAAGAACACCTCTACCTCGCCGCCGTCCTCGAATTCCAGTTCGTCAAAGGTGACAGCTTTGATCTCGACAGCAGGATCGCCCACCTCGATTTTGCGGATCCAGATGTTTCGAACGAACGCTGGCGCGACGAAGGCATATTCCGTGAGGTCCGAAGCCTTGATTTTCCAGCGATAGCCCTGGCCAACCTTCAGCCGGTACTCGGTCGGAGCCATCTTGGAGCTGTCGTTGTCCACCCCGAGAACAAGCGGCTCAAGGCGTTTCAGGCCATGGACCGCAGGGTCCAGAATCATCTGAGCTTGGGCCGTGGATGTGACGCCCGAAAGCGCGACGGCTAGTGCAAGTGCGGTAAAGATGAGTGTTCTTGGCATTTGCGTTTCTTCCCTGTTCTGAACTCAACAATCGCCTCGATGTTAGGCCTTCTCGTACAGTGAGCACAAAAGACGATTGGCAGAGTTTGGTGCCAAATTGACTATTCCGGTTACCATCTGGTGACCCGCTGTGGGGCTTGCCATTAGCAAGACACAAACCATCGTCATGAGAGATTAAGGTATTCAAGGCCTGCAGCCCCCGGGGACGCGGGGCGCACCGGCCAGCTTGGATCTTGCGGTGGGGAAGAGGGTGACTGACCTCTACACGATTTTGGGCGTGAAGCGGACCGCAGCCCGCAAAGACATCCACAAAGCCTATCGAAAGAAGGCCAAGACGGCGCACCCTGATAGCGGCGGCACCGTGGAGGCCTTCAACGAGCTGGTCGTGGCTTATTCCGTGCTCACGGATGAGAAGCGCCGGACCCGCTACGACGAGACCGGCGAGATCGATCCGCCCCGGCCCGACAATTTTGACGGCGGGGCCATCGAGATCATCGCCGAGAAGCTCGGCCTCGTGATCCATGCGGAGCACGACCTTGCCACCATGGATGTGGGGGCGCTGATCGAGCAGGCGATCCGCGAGGACATCACCGCCCGCAAGACCAGCGTGTCTCATCAGCAGCGGGCCGGCGAGCGGTTGGCCAAGCTTCGCGCCCAGATCAAGCGGAAAGCCGAAGGCGACGACAACCTCGTGGCGCGGGTGCTCGATTGGCACGAGCTGGCGATTCAGAATCGTATCAAGAAGCATGAGGATTCGATCCGCTTCCTGGAACGGGCGCTCGAAATGCTGGAGGATTATTCCTTCGCGGACGACATGGTCGCGGTGCCAGGCGACGAGGTGACCGGCGCCCTGAACGACATTCTCGTGGCGCTCGACGAGTTGGCCGCGATCCTCAATACGAGCCCGGCGCGCGCCGAGGCGATGCCGCAAGGCGCCGGCCCGACCGCCTTCGGGTAAAGCCCGCGAGGGGTGGCCGCGAGGGGTGGCCGAATGGGACCGTCTAGCGTAAATTTCCCGGCAGTCTCTAGGGGGTAGGGGGTTTTGCGCGCATCTTTCCTCACCATTGCCCTGTGTTGCTTGGTCCAGGCCTTGAGTCTTGCCGGCATCGGCTTTGTGCGCGCCGAGGCCAGTCCGGAAGCGTCCGAGCGGCCCCCGGTCAGCAGGGGGCTTCCGTGGGAATCCAAGGCTGACACCGCGCCGGCTGCCTCGGAGACCGCTCCCGAGGTGGAAGCTGAAGACGCCGCCGCCAAGCCTGAGACCACCCCGGATGCGGCCTCTGCCGCCCCGAAGGCCACCGAGAGTGAGGCCTCCGAGAGTGAAGCGGCGCCGGCGGCCGAAGATGCGGCTTCGGGGTCCGACACCGAAGAGACGGCCGAAGATCCGGCCAGCGCCGCGGCCGCGGCCCCCGCACCGCCGCATCCCGTCGTGGCCATCATCCGCGAAAAGCTCGCCGACCCCACCGTGACCAAGGGGGCCGAGGCTGACGATGTCGCCGCGCTTCAAGCCTTTTACCGGGCGTGGAGCGGGCCGCCTTTGTGGATCACGGAGATGGGGTTTTCGGCCAAGGGACAAGCGGCCCTGTTCGAGATCGACAAGGCCGACGATTGGGGACTCGATGCGGGTGCTTTTGCGTTGCCCAAGCCCAATGTGCTGCCGGCAAACCAACAGGCCCAGGCGCTTGGCGAGATCGAACTCGATCTTGCCGTGCTGAAATATGCGCGCGTCGCGCGCGGGGGACGTGAGGCGCCGTCCGAGGTCAGCGATCTGTTCGATCAAATCCCGGCTTTGCGCGATCCGAAGACGGTGATGGCGGAGATCGCCACGGCGGTGGCGCCCGGCGCCTATCTCCAGTCCCTGCATCCGCAACATGCGCAGTTCGGCCGGCTCCGCGAAGCGCTGCTCGAAGCCCGCGCGGCGGAGAAGCCGAACCAGACCGACATCAGGCGCCTCATCATCAACATGGAGCGCTGGCGGTGGATGCCGGAGGATCTTGGCGCGCTTTATGTGTGGCTCAATACGCCGGAATTCATGCTCTACGTGGTGAAGGACGGAAAGACGATCTTCGAGGACAAGACGCTGGTCGGCACGATCGGCTATGCGACGCCAGTGTTCTCCGACGAGATGGAGACCATCGTCTTCAATCCGGACTGGGTTGCGCCGCCGTCGGTCCTGCAAGACAAATTGTGGCCCGCGTTGAAGCGCAAGTCCTTCAACATCCTCAAGTCCAACAAGCTCCGGGTCAGCTATAACGGCAAGCGCATCGACCCCACAAAGATCAATTGGCAGCGGGTGAACATTCACAGGTTCACCTTCAGCCAAAAATCGGGACCGAAGAACGTCCTTGGCAAGGCCAAGTTCCTCTACCCCAACAAGCACATCGTCTACATGCACGATACGCTTCCCTACCGGCGCAAGGTCTTCGACGAAAAGAAGCGGGCGATTGGCTATGGCTGCGTGCGCATGGCCAAGCCGCTGGCGTTCGCCGAGCTGATGCTCGCCGAGGACCAGGACTTGCCGAAGAGCAAGGTCAAGGCGCTATGGGACAAGGGCGTCAACAGCTCGGTGACCGTTGAAAGCAAGCCGCCGGTCCACACGACCTATTTCACCGCGGCGGTCGACGATGACGGCAAGGTCTCCATATTCGAGGATCTCTACGGGCTTGACCGCAAGCAGGCGGAGGCGCTGTTCGGGGAGCCCGAAGGTTTTCCGAAGCCGCCGCCGGAGCCCAAGACCCGCAGCAGCAGCGTTGCCTCCTCGGCCCCCTCCCGAAACAGCGGCGCCGGGTTTGCGAATTCGCTTGGGGTGTTGGGCAACTAGCGTGGCTTCGGAGCCTCTTATCCGGCCCCGTCCTGGCACCAACTCTGGGCGATGACTGTGAGGCAGCATCGCGCCGGTTTCCAAACGCCGAAGAGGCTGCTATTCCCTGGTTTCCTGCGCTTCATTGGCGCAATTTCGCCCTCTCCCAAGGCTAGAAGCTTGCTCTGCAATCGTCCTGTCAGGAGCCTGGGCAAACACCCTTTGCGGTCATGTTTAAGCGCCTCCTCATCGCCGGCATCATTATCGGCCTGTTCCTGACGGGAATCTGGTGGTTCAACCTCATCTTCAAGCCGAAGATGATCGCCGACTTCGTGGCCAAGATGGCGCCGCCTGCGGTGACGGTGACGGCCGAGCCGGCGAAGCTCGAAAGCTGGACGGACCGCGTGCATGCGGTCGGTACGCTGATCGCCATCGAGGGCGTGGAAGTGGCGACGGAAGTCGGCGGAATCGTCAGCAACTATAATTTCGACAGCGGTCAGAACGCCGAAAAGGGACAGCGTCTCCTCGAGCTCGATACCTCGGTCGAGACGGCCGACTTGAAGAAGCAAAAAGCCGTGCTTCAGGAAGCCGAGCTCAACCTCGCGCGCCAGGAAAGTCTGGTGCAGCGCAACGTCTCCTCCCACGCGACCCTTGAAACCGCGATCTCCAGGCGCGACACCGCCGTGGCGGAGCTGGAGCGCATCGAGGCCCTGATCGCCCAGAAGACCATCGATGCGCCCTTCGCCGGGGAACTCGGACTGCGCCGCGTGGAGAAGGGACAATATGTGTCGCCCGGCCAGGCGCTGGTTTGGCTCCAGGCGCTCGATCCAATCTGGGTCGACTTTCCCGTGCCCGAGAGCGAGGTCGACAAGTTCAAGGTGGGTGCAAAGATCGAGCTGACCGTCGATACCTATGAGGACAAGGTGTTCGATGGCGAAGTCGAAGCCTTCGATGCGCGCCTCAGCAAGGATAACCGCACGCTCATGGTGCGGGGACGGCTCAAGAACCCCGACCATAAGTTGCTGCCTGGCATGTTCACCGAGGTCTCCGTTTTGGCCGGCGAACCGAAGGAACTCGTGACCGTGCCGCGCACGGCCGTCACCTATACGCTTTATGGGGACAGTGTTTGGGTGGCGACGCAGGCGAAGCCTGAGGCCGAGAAGGCCCCGACGGTTGCCGCGGATGCGTCAGGGGAGGCCAAGTCAGAGGACGCCAAGGCCGATGGGCCGAAGCTCACGGTGGAACGCCGCTTCGTCCGGGTGGGACCGGTGCAGGAGAATCGCGTCGCCATCGTCGAGGGCGTCAAAGCCGGGGAGCAGGTGGTGACCAGCGGTCAGCTGAAATTGCAGCCCGGCGCCGCCATCAAAATTGATAACGCCGATGCCCTGAAAGCACCGGCGGTGATGCCGAAGCAGTAGGTGCCATGAGCTTCACCGATCTCTTCATCAAGAGGCCCGTGCTTGCCACGGTGGTCAGCCTGCTGATCCTGCTCGTTGGTGCGCAGGCCGGGCTCAAGCTGCCGATCCGGCAATATCCGGAACTCTCCAACACCACGATCACGGTCATTACCACCTATCCGGGCGCCAATGCCGATCTGATCCAGGGCTTCATCACCGTGCCGATTCAACAGGCGGTGGCGAGCGCCGAGGGTATCGACACGCTGACCGCGTCGTCGAGCCAAAATGTGAGCACGGTCACGTTGAACTTGAAGCTCAACGCGGATCCGGACCGGGCGATGACCGACGTCCTGTCGAAGCTGGCTCAGGTGAAGAGCATTCTGCCGCGCGAGGCAAACGACTCCATCGTCACCAAGAAGACGGGAGAGGGCTATGCCCTGATGTACCTCTCCTTCAACTCGGAGGTGATGAACTCGTCGCAGATCAGCGACTTTCTTCAGCGCGTGGTGCAGCCACAGCTGCAGACGATCGAAGGCGTCGCCCAGGCCGAGATGCTGGGTGGGCAAGTCTTCTCCATGCGCATCTGGCTCGATCCGGATCGTATGGCCGCGCTCGGGGTGACGCCGCTCGACGTGCGCAAGGCTCTCGCCGACAACAACTTCACTTCGGCCCCGGGGCAGGTGAAGGGCGATTTTGTCCAGACCAATATCGACGCCAAGACCTCGCTCAGCGATCCGGAAGCCTTTGGGCGCCTCGTGGTGCTCACCCGCGGCGACTCGTTGGTGCGCTTGAGTGAAGTTGCCGAGATTGAGCTGGGACCCGAGAACGCGGATTCCTCGTCCGTGTTCGATGGGTTGAAGGCAGTGTTCATCGGCGTTTACGCCACACCCACGGCCAACCCACTTACGGTCATCAACGACGTGCGCAAAGCGTTTCCCAAGATCCAGGCGGATCTGCCGCCGGGCCTTGACGCGGCGATCGCCTATGACGCCACCAAGTTCATCCGGGCCTCGCTGTGGGAAGTGGCGAAGACGCTGGGCGAGGCGGCGATCATCGTCATTGTCGTGATCTTTTTATTCTTGGGGAATCTGCGGTCCACGATCATTCCCATCGTGACTATTCCTCTGTCCCTGGTGGGCGTGCTCGCCCTACTGCTGGCGCTCGGCTACTCGATCAACCTGATGACGCTGCTGGCGCTCGTGCTCGCCATCGGCCTAGTGGTGGACGACGCTATCGTCGTTGTGGAGAACATCTACCGGCATATCGAGGAGGGCAAACGGCCCTTCGATGCGGCGCTGCTCGGTGCGCGCGAGATCGTCTATCCGGTCATCGCCATGACCATCACGCTGGCGGCGGTGTTCGCACCGATCGCCTTCGTGTCGGGGCTGACCGGCGAGTTGTTCCGCGAATTCGCCTTTACGCTGGCGGGCGCGGTGATCGTGTCCGGGTTGGTGGCGCTCACGCTGTCGCCCATGATGTGCTCGAAGCTGCTCAAGGCGAAAGACGAGACCGAGGGCAGCGGCGGGTTTACCGCCTGGCTCGACCGGCGCTTCGATGGGCTCAAGAACCGCTATCAGCGGCGCTTGCATGGGACGCTCAATTACCGCCCGGTCACCATCCTGGTGCTCGCCGGCGTCATGGTGGCCACCGGCCTCCTCTATATGACGAGCCAGCGGGAACTGGCGCCGGAGGAGGACCAGGGCATTCTCTTCACCGTGGTCAAGACGCCGCAATACGCAAACCTCGACTATTTGGAGGACGCGACCAAGCAGCTCTACGAGGCTTACAGCACCGTGCCCGAGAAGGATCACGTCTTCACCATCAACGGGATGGGTAACGTGCATCAAGCCTTCTCCGGACTCTTGCTGAAGCCCTGGGATGAACGTGACCGCAATCAGAAAGCGATCCTGCAAGAACTGTCGCCGCGCATCAGCAGTTTGGCCACCGCGCAGGCGATCTCGTTCTCGCCGCCGGCGCTGCCGGGCTCGGTCGGCGGTGCCCCGGTGCAATTCGTCATCACCACGACCCATGACTTCGAGCAGCTCGCGGAAGTGCTCGCGGATGTCGAAAAGTCGGCGAAGGAGAGCGGGCTGTTTATCTTCTCCGACTCGGATTTGCGTTTCCAAACACCGCAGATCGAATTCCATATCGATCACGACAAGGCGAACAGTCTCGGCATCACCATGGCCGATGTCGGCAATTCGCTCGCGACCTTGCTCGGCGGCAACTACATCAATTTGTTCGACCTCTATGGCCGGAGCTACCGCGTGATCCCGCAGGTGCCGCGCGAATTCAGGCTCGATGAGGATTGGCTCACGCGCTATCAGATCCGCACGAATTCCGGCGATCTGGTCCCACTCTCCAACGTGGCGACGGTGACGCGGACGGTGCAGCCGAACTCACTCACCAATTTCCAGCAGCTCAACTCGGCGACGTTGACCGCGGTGCCTTTCCCCGGGCGCACCGTGGGCGAAGCGGTCAAGTTCCTGAAAGAGAAGGCGGCGACGAGCTTCCCGGAAGGCTACAGCTACGATTGGCAAGGCGAGAGCCGGCAGTTCGTGCAAGAGGGCGGCACGCTCGTCTACACGTTCATTTTCGCGCTCGTGATCATCTATCTGGTGCTGGCGGCGCAATATGAGAGCTTCCGAGACCCGTTCATTATTCTGATCGCGCTGCCGACGTCGATCTTCGGCGCGCTGCTGCCGCTTAATCTCGGGCTCGCCACCATCAATATCTACACGCAGATTGGCCTCGTCTGCCTGATCGGGCTGATCGCCAAGCACGGCATTCTGATGGTGGACTTCGCCAACAAGCTCCAGGAGGAGGAGGGCTATTCGCGCGCGGACGCCATCGAGCACGCCGCCGCGATTCGCCTGCGGCCCATTCTGATGACCACCGCGGCAACGGTGGTGGCGATGGTGCCGCTCTTGATTGCGAGTGGCGCCGGCGCCGCGGCCCGTTTCAATATCGGCATCATCATCGCCGCCGGCATGACAATCGGCACGCTGTTCACCCTGTTCGTGACGCCGACGGTCTACACCTTCCTGGCGCGGGATCATCAGAAGGCGCGGGCGACGGGGAGAGCGCCGACGAAAGCGGAGATCGAGGAACTCGACGCCGCCGCCGAGGCCGGTGTGCTGTTCCCGGCGGAAGCCGAGGAGCCGGAGGCCGCAAAAGAGCCTCAAAAGGCCAGGAAGCCTGCGCCTTCCGCCCGCAAGAGCGGCCAAAAGAAGCCCCAGCGCAGGCCAAGGCGCAGGAAGGGAAGCTTGCCCGAGGCGGCGGAATAGGGTGCCCGGCTGGTTTACTCGCCTCCGGCTTGCCTCTAGAAAGCCTAAGCAAAAACGGGCTGGGGACCTATGTTCAAAAAGCTTCTGATCGCCAATCGTGGAGAAATCGCCTGCCGGATCATCCGGACCGCGAAACGTCTCGGCATTGCGACCGTGGCGGTCTATTCCGAGGCCGACCGCGACGCGCTCCATGTCGACATGGCTGACGAGGCCGTGGCCATCGGCCCGGCAGCGGCCGCGCAATCCTATCTCGTCATGGACAAGATTATCGCCGCCGCCAAGGAGACGGGCGCGGACGCCATCCATCCCGGCTACGGGTTCCTGTCGGAGAACGCCGGCTTCGCTAAGAGACTGAAAGAAGAGGGCATCGTCTTCGTTGGACCCAACCCCGGGGCCATCGAGGCCATGGGCGACAAGATCGAGTCCAAGAAGCTCGCGGCCAAGGCCAAGGTCTCGACGGTGCCGGGCCATCTCGGCGTCATCAAGGACGCCGAGGAAGCGGCCAAGATCGCCGACGACATTGGCTATCCCGTCATGATCAAGGCGTCTGCCGGCGGCGGCGGCAAGGGCATGCGCATTGCCTATAGCCAGAAAGAAGTGGCGGAAGGCTTCGCCTCGTCCCAGTCGGAAGCGAAATCGAGCTTCGGCGACGACCGTGTGTTCATCGAGAAATATATCGAGGAGCCGCGGCACATCGAGATTCAGGTGTTGGGCGACAAGCACGGCAACGTCATCCATCTCGGCGAGCGCGAGTGCTCCATCCAGCGGCGCAATCAGAAAGTCATCGAAGAGGCGCCGAGCCCCTTCATCGACGCCAAGACGCGCGAGGCGATGGGCGCGGAGGCCGTGGCTCTGGCCAAGGCGGTGGATTACGATTCCGCCGGCACGGTCGAGTTCATCGTCGACAAGAACCGCAATTTCTACTTCCTGGAGATGAATACCCGCCTCCAGGTGGAGCATCCCGTGACCGAGCTCGTCACCGGGCTCGATCTTGTCGAGCAGATGCTGAAGGTCGCGGCGGGCGAGAAGCTCGCCATCAAGCAGAAAGACGTGAAGCTCAAAGGTTCGGCCATCGAGTCGCGCATCTACGCGGAAGATCCGGTGCGGAACTTTCTGCCGTCCACGGGGCGGCTCGTGCGCTTCCTGCCGCCTGAGCTTGGCACCGTGGACGGCGTCACCACGCGGCTCGACACCGGCGTGGAAGAGGGCGGTGAGATCTCGGTCTATTACGACCCGATGATCGCCAAGCTTGTGACCCATGCGCCCAAGCGTATCGAGGCCATCGAGTATATGGGCCGCGCGCTCGATGCGTTCGCCATCGACGGCTTCCGCCATAACATCCCGTTCCTCGCCGTGTTGATGCGGAACGCGCGGTGGCGGGACGGCGACATCTCAACGAAGTTCATCGCCGAGGAATTCCCGGACGGGTTTCAGCCGCCGGTGCCGGAAGGCGCGGTGCGCGATGAATTGGTGGCCGTGGCGGCCACCATCGATCATCTGTCCAATCAGCGCCGCCGCATGATCACCCAGCAGATGCACGGCGAGCCGGTGAAATTTTCCGAGGTTCGCGTGGTGGAGCTCGGCGAGGAGCGCATCCCGGTCAGCGTGGCGGGCCGCGACTATCCCATGACCGTGGCCTTGGGTGGACAGGGAACGGGCGAGAAGCGCCGCGAGATCGAGGTCGCCTCGTCGTGGTGGTTCGGCGAGCCCGTATGGGAAGGCACCATTGGCGGCGAGCAGGTCGCGGTGCAGGTCCGCGCGATCGTGAACGGCGTGCTGCTGATTTCGCAAGGCGTCGAAGTGCCGGTCCGGGTGTTCACGGAACGCGAAGCCGAGCTTCTCGCGCTGATGCCGATCAAGGAGAAGCCGGACACCTCGAAGCTGCTGCTGTGCCCGATGCCCGGTCTCATCATGTCGCTTGCGGTCGAGGTAGGCGATGAGGTGGCGGCCGGCGATACGCTGTGTGTCATCGAGGCGATGAAGATGGAGAACGTGCTCAAGGCGGAGCGCGACGGGACGGTGTCCAAGATCCTCGCCAAGCCCGGCGACAGCCTTAATGTCGATGCCGTCATTCTGGAATTCGAGTAAGGCCTCACTTTGAAGACCGTGACGGTCAGGATCGAAGGCCGGGTGCAAGGTGTCTTTTACCGCGCCTGGACCGAGCAGACGGCACGGCGCTTCGGGCTCGACGGCTGGGTGCGCAACCGGCGCGACGGCAGTGTCGAGGCCGTGTTCTCGGGTCCCGAGATCCAGGTGGACGAGATGCTGCGGCGCTGTGCCGAGGGGCCTCCGGACGCGAATGTCACCAAAGTCACCGTCATCGATGAAGGCGGCGTGCCACGCTCAGGCTTCCAGGTGCTGCCGACCCATTAGCGGGTGGGCGAACACGTCGTCGAAGCTTTGGCGCAGGGCTTCGTCGACCCGGGCCATCTCCGTCTCGGCGCCGAGTGCTTTGAGGCTGGTGACCGGTGTGCCTTCCAGGCCGCACGGCACTATGCCCGAGAAATGTTCGAGGTTGGGGGCCACGTTCAGGCTGACACCATGGAGCGTCACCCAGCGGCGCACGCGCACGCCAATGGAGGCGATCTTGGCACCGTCCACGAAAATACCCACGGCGCCGGGCCGCCTTTCCCCCGCTACACCGAGGCGCGCAAGAGAGGCGATCAGCCAGTCCTCGAGCGCGGCGACATAGGCGCGCACATCGCGCCCGCGGGCTGTGAGATCGACCATGACATAGGCCACGCGCTGGCCCGGGCCGTGATAGGTGTAGCGCCCGCCGCGCCCGGTCTTGAACACCGGGAACCGGCCCGGATCGCGGAGCTCCTCGGCAGCGGCGCTGGTGCCCGCGGTATAGAGAGGCGGGTGTTCCAGCAGCCAGACGCATTCGGGCGCTTCACCGCCCGTAATGGCGTCCACGCGGGCGTCCATGGCGGCAAGCGCCGTCTCGTAAGGGACAGGCGCCTCGCCTACGAGCCATTCGGGCGGGGTGGACGGAGAAGCAGCTTTGGATGGTGAACCGGCCATGGGGACATCCTAGGGCAAACCTTGCACCCACCAAACTTGCACCCCTGGGACAGGTTTGCTAAGGCAGCGGGCCTCTTGGAAATGCTTGCCGACGGGGTGGTTTATCGCCATATCCAGGGCAGAGTTTCCAGATTTTTTTTGCGGTCGTGGCGGAATTGGTAGACGCGCAGCGTTGAGGTCGCTGTGGGGTAACTCCCGTGGAAGTTCGAGTCTTCTCGACCGCACCACTCTTCTCTAGCCTTGGTCTCATTGCGCCCGGAGCGGGCGGTGCCGCTCACTTCGAAGACGCAACCCCAGCTTTTCGGTGCCATAGGCACGGCGCTGTTGGCCTGATATCACAGGCGGAGCGGCAAACGCGCGAGTCGCCGGCCGCGGGTGACGGCTTTCACGGAGTCGTGCTCTTTCCAGCTTGAAGCTTACAAACCCAGCGATTGGACGGGCGATGCAGGACGCCGCAAGCGAGGTTCAACTGCGCGACGAGGAAGGGGGCATCCGCTCCGACTTCCTCCACGCAGTCGCCGACGCGCTGGAGGCGGACGATGTCGCACGGGCGCGGGCGCTCACGCTGGACCTGCATGAGGCCGATCTCGCCGACCTGATCCAGTTGCTGCGCCCGGAAGAGCGCGCCGAACTTATCGCGGCGCTTGGGCAGGACTTCAAGGCCGCGGCCCTGCCCGAGCTCGACGAGGCGGTGCGCGACCAGGTGCTCGAGGACATGCCGCCGGAGCAGGTCGCCGAGGCGCTGCAGCAGCTCGATTCCGACGAAGCCGTCTATCTGCTCGAGGACCTCGACAAGGACGAGCAGAAGGACATTCTTGCCAAGCTTCCTTATTTCGAGCGGATCGCGCTCCAGCGGAGCCTGGAATATCCGGAAGATTCCGCCGGCCGCATCATGCAGACCGATCTGATCGCCGTGCCGCCATTCTGGTCCGTGGGGCAGACGATCGATTATATGCGCGTGGCGGAAGACCTGCCGGAGCGCTTCTATGAGATCTTCGTGGTCGATCCGGCGTATCACCTGATCGGCTCGGTCGCGCTCAACCGTCTCCTGCGCTCAAGGCGCCCGACGACGATCGAGTCCCTCACCGAAGAGGAACTCCGCCCGATCCCGGTCGAGTCCGACCAGGAGGAGGTGGCGCGGCAGTTCGAGCGCTATAATTTGACCTCGGCGCCGGTGGTCGATCAGGACCAGCGGCTCGTGGGCGTGATCACCGCCGACGACATCGTCGAGGTCGTCCAGGAAGAGGCGTCGGAAGACATTCTGGCGATGGGTGGTGTCGGCGGCGAATCCGTCAGCGACACCGTTTGGGAGACGACTCGGCTGCGCTTCACGTGGCTGTTCGCCAATCTCTTCACCGCCATTCTCGCATCGTTGGTGATTAGCCTTTTCGAGGCGACCATCGAGCAGATGGTGGCGCTTGCGGTGCTCATGCCGATCGTTGCTTCCATGGGCGGCAATGCGGGCACCCAGACCATGACGGTCGCGGTGCGCGCCCTCGCCACGCAAGATCTTGGCCGCGCCAACGCCATGCGGGTGATCGTGCGCGAGTCCGCCGTCGGTCTGCTGAACGGCATGCTGTTCGCCGTGATCATGGCGGGGATCGCTTATTTCTGGTTCGGCAGCGGCGAGCTGGGGCTCGTCATCGGGGTGGCGATGGTCGTCAATCTCTTCGCTGCGGCCCTTGCCGGCATCCTCATTCCGCTGGGCTTGGAGGAGTTCGACCTCGATCCGGCCATCGCGTCCGGCGTCTTCGTCACCACGGTGACCGATGTGGTGGGATTCTTCGCCTTCCTTGGCCTTGCTGCTTTGTGGTTAGTTTAGGGACGAGGGGGCTTCATGTTCTTCTATATCGCCAAGGCGGTCTGGTTCGTGTTCCAGCCGTCAACGCTGATCGCGCTGCTGATCGGCTACGGTGCCATTCTGATCTGGACCGGCTGGGCGCGCTGGGGCCGACGCTTCGTCTCCATCGGCGCGCTGCTGCTGCTTGTCGTCGGCCTGTCGCCGCTCGGCAATGCGCTGATCGTCCCGCTCGAGGACCGTTTCCCGCGCGCAAACCTCTCGTCCCCGCCTGCGCCCACGGGGATCATCATCCTCGGTGGGGCGGAGAATCGCCTCGTGGGAAGCGCGCGCAAGGCGCCGACCTTGAACGAGGCGGGCGAGCGCCTGTTGGAAGGGGCGATCCTGGCGCACAGATTTCCCGAGGCGAAGATTGCCTTCTCCGGGGGTGATGCCGGCATTCTCTATAAATCCGACAACGAGGCGGCAGGGGCGGCGGCTCTCCTGACGAAGCTCGGCGTCGCGCGCGACCGGCTGATCCTGGAGACGGACGCCCGGGACACTTACGAGAACGCGGTGTTCCTCAAGACGGAACTGGAGCGGGAAGGCGCGCTCGATCCGGCCAAGCGGTGGCTTCTCATTACCTCCGCCTATCACATGCCGCGATCCATGGGGGCGTTCCGGGCGGCTGGTTTCGACGTCGAGCCCTGGCCCGTGGACTACCGCACGCGCGGGCCGGCGGACCTCACGCGCCCGTTCGACAAAGTGTCGGAGGGCTTGCGGCGCGTGGACACGGCGATGCGGGAATGGGTCGGCCTGCTCGCCTATTGGCTGACGGGCCGCACCGACGCGTTGTTCCCGGCGCCTTCCAAGGGAGCGCCTTCCAAGGGAGGTTAAGCCGGTTCGACGCGGCAGCCGGCGAGCAAGCCGGCCTCGATCCAGTCTTTGAGATAGGTAGCGGCGCGCACTTCGGCGCCGTCCTCGCCATTGAAGGTGGCCACCAACTCGCACAACACGCCGAAGCGCACGCCCTTGGCGGCCTCGTTCCACATCATGGCCTCCTCGGCCGCAAGCGGCCTGAAGCGCGCCATAAAACTTTGGCGCCAGACGATGATGGCTTGCGGCTCCGGCAGACGTATAGGCGCCGGCGGTTGGGTCTCGTTCTTCAGCGCCGGCCAGATGTCGGCGGCATTGGAGGTGAAGGTGAGGCGGATCGCGGTCGGATGGGGCTCAAGGGTGAGGCTTGGCCAGTCTTGGGGCGGGATGGCGGCAAGGTCCGCGATGGTAAGCGGGGTCGCGTCGGGCCCATCGAAGGCATCGGCCAGCGCCTTTTCGAGCGCCGCGAGCTCGCCCAGCTCGGGGTGGCTTGCGAACGGCGCGGTGTCTTTGGCAAAGCGGGGCAGGTGGCGGCCGAACCAGCGCGCGCTGCGCTGATCCGACGGGTTCGCGTCGATATAGGCCTTTGCCAGCTTGTCGAAGCCCGCGTCACCGAGATAGGTGTGCAGCAGCTCGTAATCGTTGGCGAGCACTTCGGCGAGCCGCGCCACATAGGCATGGCGGTAGACGCCGAACAGGACGGTGCGCTCTTCGCGGGCGCTGTTTTTGACCTCGTCCAGGATGGTGTCGTCGCCGGTGAGAATGCCGGCCTGAAAACGAGCCTGAAGCTCTTTGAGGCTTGTCATTCCGCGGCCGTGAGCCGCGCGCCGTCTTGGACCTCACGGGCGATCTTTCGCGCGATGTCCAGTTCGGCCACGACCTCGGCCAGCGGCGGGATGTTGTCGTCGCGCTCGATCATGGTCGACACGGGTCCGAAATGCGTTACCGCCTCGCGGTAGAAATCCCACACCTCGTCGCAGACCGGATGGTCATGCGTATCGACAATGTGGCCTTCTTCGTGGCTGTGGCCCGCGACATGGAACTGGACGATGCGGTCTTGCGGCACGCCATGCAGAAATTCGTCCGTCGAGAAGCCGTGATTGAAGGCGCTGACATAGACGTTGTTGACGTCGAACAGGAGCCAGCAATCGGCGCGGTTCGCCACTTCGGTGACGAACTCCCACTCGGTCATCTCCGAATGGCCGAAGGTGACATAGCTCGATACGTTCTCAAGCGTCAGGCGGCGTCCCAGAAAATCCTGCACTTGGCTTACGCGATCGACCACGTGGTCCAGCGCTTCCTGCGTATAGGGAACGGGGAGCAGGTCATGCAGGTTCACGCCATGCACGCCCGTCCAGCAAAGGTGGTCCGAGATCCATTTTGGCTCGACCCGATCCGCCAAGCTCTTCAGCGTTGTGAGGTACTCCATATCCAGCGGCGCGGTCGAGGCGATTGAGAGCGACACGCCGTGCATCACGACGGGGTAGCGCTCGCGGATTTGTTCGAGCATGCGCAGCGGCTGGCCGCCGGGGATCATGTAGTTCTCGGAGATCACCTCGAACCAGTCGATGGCCGGGTTGCCGGAGAGGATCTCCTGGTAGTGCTGGGGACGAAGGCCCAGTCCAAAGCCGAGATATGGAGGCTTGTGATCGGTCATGGCCGCTCCGTATTCGGTGTTGGGAGACCGGCCGCTTGCCGCGGCCGGCCCCATGGCGTCACTTTTGCGTTTTAGCCCTCGAACGTGCCGCTCTTTTCGGCGCACTCGGTATCCGTCATGACAATAAAGCCCTTGCCCTGGCAGGCGTTGTGGCCCTTGCAGTCATTCTGCGCGGTCTTGCAGGCGCCCTGGCCCTTACAGCCGTTCACGCCGAAGCACTTTCCTTCCGTGCCGCCGGCGGCGAACGCCGAGGTGGCGAGAGTGCCGGAGAAAATCAAGGCGGCGGCGGTCATGGCGATCTTGGCGCCAGACTTCTGGTTGAGCTTCATAGTCCTCTCCTCTGAATAATTCCGTTTCGTGGCGCGAATGGCCAAGATCGAGCCTAGCGCTGATCTCGTGAGGCCTTGCGTCACGCCTGTTCAAGCTTGCGTGACTCTGCCTCACCCCCGGGTCAAAAGCGCGTGACCTTGCATAACGCGCCATCGGCGATATCGGTTCGAGGGTGAGCCCGCTATGATCCGTGCCCTGGAGGGGCGTGAATGAGCTTCAAAGATATCATCGTGCATATCGATGGGACGGAGGCGTCCAAAGCACGGGTGACGTTCTCGGTGGCGCTCGCCAAGGCACAAAGCGCCGACCTCATCGGTGTTGCCTTTGCGCCGAAGGCGCTGCTGCCGCTCTACGGTGCCGATGTCGGGCTCGCGGATATGAGCGGGGTGCTGGACGGTGTGAAGGCACAAGGGCAGGCGGCGCTCGAAGGCTTCAAGACTTGCGCGGCCGCGGCCGGCATCGAGGCCGAGGTCAGGTTCATGCAAGGCATGAGCGAGGAGTTCCCGCACGATTTTGCCGCCCTGGCCCGCCAAGTCGATCTCGCGATCCTAGGTCAGCCCCGCGATGGCGACCCGCTCATCGGTCAATATGCGCTGGTGGAGCGCTGTCTGTTCTCCTCGGGGCGCCCGGTGATGATCGTCCCGGCCACCCCCGCCGAGACGAGGCTCGACGGCACGATCGTCGCCGCCTGGGACGGAAGCGCGGAGGCGGCGCGCGCCTTCAACGATGCGCTCACCTTCCTCAAGCCGGCCATGCGCGTGGTGCTGCTGGTTGGCGTCATGGACGGCGCGGACCAGAGGGCCGAGCCGGCGACCGACGACATGGTGGCGCATCTGACGCGGCATGGCGTGAATGTGGAGCTGGCGCAGGTGCCGGCAAGCGAAGGCGACATCGGGCGGCTGATTCTCTCTCAGGCGAAAGACGTGGAGGCCGACATGATCGTGATGGGCGCCTTCCACCATTCGCGCTGGCGCGAGTTCATCCTCGGCGGCGTCACGCTCACCATGCTCGAGGAAGCGAACGTCCCCCTGTTCATGGCGCATTGAGGCTTCCATGACGGTTCATCTGGTGAAGCTCTGTGTCGGCGTCGAGACCGTTCAAGACTTGAGGGACTGGCAGGCGGAACGGCTCAAGACGCTGGCGCGGGACGGCGAGGCGCCGGAGCTGCGCCACCGCACGCGACAAACCCCGCGGCGGCGGCGCGAACTCCTTGATGGCGGCTCGCTCTATTGGGTGATCAAGGGGCTCGTCCTCGTGCGCCAGCAAATTGTCGATCTGAAAGAGGCAGCCAAGGACGACGGCACGCCGTGTTGCGCCATCATGCTCGATCCTGAGCTGGTGACCACACGGGCTCATCCGCGCCGCGCCTTTCAGGGCTGGCGTTATCTCGAAGTCGCCGATGCGCCCGCGGATGACCGCATCCTGGAGAATGCTGCCGACGACATGCCGCCTGGCATGCGCGAGGAATTGCGCGAGCTGCGCTTGATCGACTGGTAGGCTAGCCCCCCTGCGGCACGGCCACGTTGTCGATAAGGCGCGTCTTGCCGAGATGCACGGCCCCCAGCACACGCGCACGCTTCACTGGTCCGTGCAGGGGTTCCAGCGTCTCGGGATCGCGCACGGCCACGTAGTCGACGCGAAAGCCCGCGGCTTCGAGCTTGAAGCGCGCGGCTTCCGAAGCGTCGTCGGCGCCGCGTCCTTGCGCCAGATCCGCTGCGACCTGTTGAATCGTCTCATGCAGCACTGGCGCGATCTTGCGCTCGTCCGGCGAGAGATACGCGTTGCGTGACGAGAGCGCGAGCCCGTCCTCTTCGCGCACGATGGCGCCGCCGACGATCTCGACGGGAATGTTCAGGTCCCGGACAAATCGCTTGATCACGAGGAGTTGCTGATAGTCCTTCTCGCCGAAGATGGCCGTGTCCGGCGCGCATTGCAGCAGAAGCTTGCTCACCACGGTGGCGACGCCGTCGAAATGATTGGGCCTGCTCGCGCCGCACAAATCCTCGGTGAGATCGCCAACGTGAACGCTCGTGGAGAAGCCGGGCGGGTACATCTCGCCCGCCTCCGGCGCATAGAGCAGGTCGCTGCCGGCCGCGGCAAGGACCGTGGCATCGCGCGCCTCGTCGCGGGGGTAGGCATGAAAGTCCTCGCGCGGGCCGAACTGGAGCGGGTTGACGAACAAAGACGTCACCACGCGGTCCGCAAGGGTCTTGGCCAGCTTCACCAAGGACAGATGCCCGTCGTGGATCGCGCCCATGGTGGGCACCAGCGCGACCGTTTCGCCGGCCTCCCGCCAGGCGGCGGTATGGGCCCGCAGATCGCGGACGGTTCTCACGGTGTGGATGGCGCGCGTCATAGATGGGTCTCCGGAGGGCCGCGACCATAGCGTCTCGTAGGATGGGGCCGGAAGGGCTAAATTGGCCTTATGGGCGCGCCTCGAATAGACATCGCCGCCAACACCCCATTGCCCAGCCGCGCGGCCATTGGCGGGGCCCTGCTGGCTGACGAGGACGCGCTGGTCGCGGCGCTGATCGAGAAGGTTCGTTTCAGCGGCGATGAGCGGCGGCGTATCGAGGCGGTCGCCACGGGGCTCGTTGAGGCGGCCCGCGCTGGGCGGCACGAAGGCGGCGGGGTTGACTCCTTCCTCACCGAGTATGGGCTTTCCAGCGAGGAGGGCGTGCTGCTGCTCTGTCTCGCCGAAGCCTTGCTGCGCATTCCTGATGCCGCCACCGCCGACCGCCTGATCGCCGGCACGATCGGCCTGGGCGACTGGGCCCGGCATCTGGGCCATTCGGAGTCGGTGCTGGTCAACGCCTCGACCTGGGGACTGATGCTGACGGGTCATATGGTCGATTGGGGCGAGGACGGCGGGACCGATCTCGGCGCCCGGGTGCAGCGTCTGATCGCGCGGAGCGGAGAGCCGGTGATCCGTGAGGCGATGCGCCGGGCCATGCGCATCCTGGGCAACCAGTTCGTGCTCGGCGAGACCATCGCCGCGGCGCTGGATAATGCCGCGTATGAGCGCAGCCAAGGCTATCGCTTTTCCTTCGACATGCTGGGGGAGGCGGCGCGCACGGCCGAGGACGCGGATCGCTACGCGGGACGCTATGAAGACGCCGCCACAGCGATTGCCGCGTGGGCCGGTCCGTCCGAGGCGCGGACCGAGGAGGCGCTCCATGCGCGCTCGGGTCTTTCGGTGAAGCTCTCGGCGCTGCACCCAAGCTATGTGCCCTCGCAGGAGGCACGGCTCCATGCAGAACTGGTGCTGCGGTTGACGTCGCTGGCCCGGACCATGCGCGAGGCGTGGCTGCCGCTGACCATCGATGCGGAGGAGGCGGAGCGGCTCGACCTTTCGCTTTCGTTGTTGGAGCCGCTGTTCACCGATCCCGATTTGGCCGGCTGGAACGGCTTGGGGCTTGCGGTGCAGGCCTATTCCAAGCGCGCCCTGACGCTGATCGATTGGCTGGCCGGAGTGGTGGAGAGGACCGGGCGCCGTATCCCGGTGCGTCTGGTGAAGGGCGCCTATTGGGATAGCGAGATCAAATGGGCGCAAGAGCAGGGCCTCGCCGACTACCCGGTGTTCACGCGCAAGGTGAACACGGATGTCGCCTATCTGGCCGCCGCGCGGGCGCTGTTGGCGCGGCCCGATTGCTTCTTTCCGCAATTCGCCACCCACAACGCCCACACCATCGCGGCCGTGGCTGAGCTCGCTGGCGACCGGCCTTACGAGTTCCAGCGGCTCCACGGCATGGGTCAGGCGCTGCATCGCGCGGTCGTGGCCCCGGACACTCTGGGCAAGCCGTGCCGCATCTACGCGCCTGTCGGGGGACATCGGGACCTGCTAGCGTATCTGGTGCGGCGGCTGCTGGAGAACGGCGCCAACACCTCCTTCGTCAATCGCCTGGCCGACGACGAGGCACCGATCGCGGGGATTGTTGCCGATCCGATAGAGAAAGCCGCGGCGCTGGCGGAGAAAGCCAATCCGCTGATCCCGCCGCCGCCGAAATTGTTTACGCCGGCGCGCCGGAACAGCCTCGGCCTGCCGCTCTGGGAGCCGAGCCTGCGTGTCCCGCTCTTGCGGTCCATCGAGGAAGCGTTGAGGGCGCCGGCGACCGCGAGCCCCATCGTTTCGGGCAAGGCGGTCGAGATCGGCGGCGACGTAATCGAGATCACTTCGCCCCATGACCGCCGCGTCGTGGTCGGCATCTGCCGCACCGCTGACCAGGCGGCCATCGACGCGGCGCTCGACGCGGCCAAGGCGGCGTCCGAGGCGTGGGACGGCCAAGGCGGTGTGGCGCGGGCCGAATTTTTGGAGCGTGCCGTCGATCTGTTCGAGGCGGACCGCGCGCATCTCATGGCGCTCATGGTGCGCGAAGCCGGGAAAACGCTCCCAAATGCCCAAGCGGACTTACGTGAGGCCGTGGACCTTTTGCGGTATTACGCGGCGGAAGCGCGCGCCAAGTTCGAAATGCCGCGCGCGCTGGTCGGACCGACCGGCGAGCGCAACGAGATTTCGCTCCATGGACGGGGCGTGTTCGCGGCCATCTCGCCGTGGAACTTTCCGCTCGCCATCTTCACCGGCCAGATTTCGGGTGCGCTCGCGGCCGGTAACGCGGCGGTGGCCAAGCCCGCCGAACAGACGCCGTTGGTGGCGGCGCATGCGGTGCGGCTGCTGCATCGGGCCGGCATTCCGGGAAACGTGCTGCATCTGCTGCCGGGACGGGGCGATGTGGTGGGGGCGGCGCTCGTGGCCGACGCCCGCGTGGACGGTGTCGTGTTCACCGGCGGCACCGACACGGGCCGCGCCATCAACCGGACGCTCGCCGCGCGTGACGGGCCGATCCCCAAGCTCATCGCCGAGACCGGCGGGCTCAATGCCATGATCGTGGATTCCTCGGCGCTGCCCGAGCAAGTCGTGGACGATGCGCTTGTCTCGGCTTTCGACAGTGCCGGGCAACGCTGCTCGGCGCTTCGTGTGCTCTTCCTGCAAGACGACATCGCCGACGCGACCATCGAGATGCTGATCGGTGCCGCGCGGGAACTCATCATCGGCGACCCGCTCGACTACGCCACGGATATCGGGCCGGTAATCGACGCCGACGCCAAATCGGTGCTCGAGGCCCATAAGACGAGAATGCGCACGGAGGCCCGGACACGGCTCGATCTGCCTCTTGGCGAGCGCCACGCACACGGGAATTTCGTCAGTCCGGCGATCTATGAGATCCCGGAGATCGGCGTCCTCAGCCACGAGGTCTTTGGGCCCATCCTTCACGTGGTCCGATTCGACGGAAAGCGTCTCGGCGCTGTCTGCGCGGCGATCAACGCCACGGGCTTCGGGCTGACGCTCGGGCTCCATAGCCGCATCAAGGCGACCGCGGACTTCGTCGCGAAGCGCGTCAAAGTCGGCAATCTCTATGTGAACCGGAACCAGATCGGCGCCGCGGTCGGCGTCCAGCCCTTCGGTGGCGAGGGGCTGTCGGGCACCGGTCCCAAGGCCGGCGGCCCGCGCTATTTGGAGGCCTTTGCCGTGGAACGGGTGCGGACCACCGATCTCACCGCTTCGGGCGGCAATGCCGGCCTGTTGGCGGCGGGCGGCGAGGACGGCTGATCCTGCGGCATTGTCGTTGGCGCCTTAAGGGTCCATCTATACCCAAGAGGCTAGATTTTCTCGGGATTTGAGCAGCATGGCGGAACGCGTTCGTGGCAGAGCCTAAGACCCCAGCGAAGACCAAGACCGGCGACGTGACGGGAAAACCGTCCTCGCGCTCCGAGGTCGACGCCTTTCTGAATCAGGTGCGGGGCTTGCAGCCCGCGGCGTCCGGGCGTGGCCGGCTGGTCTTTGCCATGGACGCGACCATGAGCCGTCAGCCCACTTGGGATCTCGCGTTGACGCTTCAGAGCGACCTGTTCAGCGCGGTGAAAGAGGTGGGCGGCCTCGACGTCCAGCTCATGTACTTCCGTGGGTTCAACGAGTGCCAGGCCAGTCGTTGGGTTGGCGACCCCGACGCGTTGGCGGGTCTCATGCGCCAGGTCCACTGCGAGGGTGGGCATACCCAGATCCGCAAGGTGCTGTCCCATGCGCGCCAGGAGAACGAAAAGCGGAAGGTCAATGCGCTCGTCTATGTGGGCGACTGCATGGAAGAGGACGTCGACCATTTGAGTCAACTGGCCGGGGAGCTCGGGCTGGTTGGCGTGCCTGTGTTCCTGTTCCAGGAAGGCGATGATCCGCGGGCCGCGCTGGCGTTCAAGGAGATCGCGCGGTTGTCACGCGGCGCCCATTGCCGGTTCGACGCAGGCTCGGCCGGTCAGCTCCGTGAGCTCCTGACGGCGGTGGCGGTCTATGCCACCGGCGGGCGCAAGGCGCTCGAGACCTCGAAGAGCGGCGCGGCGGTCCGTCTGCTCGAGCAGCTCGGATGACGGTTTTCTAGCATGGTCTATTTTCTGGCCGGGTGCGCACTTCTCGTCGTTCTGATCCTGGGCGCACGTCTCGTCGCGCAGGTGAACCCCCGCAAGCTTGCCTTCGGCATGCGGAAAGTGGGTGGCGTGGCGCTGTTCGCCGTCGCGGGCTTCCTCGCGCTCCGCGGGGCCCTGCCCATCGCCATCCCTCTCGCCGCCTTCGCCTTGGCTCTGGTCGGCGGCGGAAGCGGCGCCGGTCTCGGCGGTGCGTTCGGGACAACACAGAAATCGTCCGGGCAGACCTCTCATGTGGAGACCGAGCGGCTGGAGATGGAGCTCGATCATGACAGCGGCTACATGGACGGGAAGTGCCGTGCGGGCCGGTTCGCCGGCCGTTCTCTTTCGTCCTTGAGCGACCGGGAGGCGATCGAGCTCTATCAGGAGTTTGCCACCGATGGCCTGAAAGAGGCGGCCCTGATGGAAGCCTATCTAGATTGGCGTGTCGCCGATTGGCGCGACACGGCAGACGCGAGCACTGAGCGCGGCCGGGCGCGGTCCAAGAGCGGGCGGATGAGCCGGGAGGAAGCCAGGGCGGTGCTCGAAGTGGGGCCGGATGCCTCGGACGACGACATCCGCCAGGCGCATCGTAGCTTGATGAAAAAGATGCACCCCGATCACGGGGGGTCGACCTATCTGGCGGCCCGGATCAACGAGGCGAAGGAAGTCCTGCTCGGCAGCTAGTCGGCTTTATTCAGTAGCCACTACTTAGCAGCCTTTATTCAGCAGCCATGGCGATACATTCGAGCCGCAAGCGCTTCAAGGCCTCACAGGTCGACTGGGCATCGTTCTTGGAAAAGCCGGCGAAGCGGGCGCGGTACCATTCGGTGGAGCCCCGCATAAAGGTGGCGGTGAAGGCGAGGTGCCCATCGAGCAGCCTCGTGGCCCGTTGCTGGACCATGCCCAAGCGATTCTGCGCATCCGACTGGGACGTGAAGGCGCCGACTTGGACATGATAGCTGCCGTCATAGCCGCCACGCGGCGTCGGCCGATTCGGCGACAGGCTCGCGCGCACCGTATCGCCGGGGCTGCTCTTGTCGCCTTGCTCGATAGCCGGGACGGGCATCACACGGGATGGGGCCGCAGGGATCGCGCTTGCCAGAGCGTAGACGGGTTTGCGGGACGGCGGCGGCGGCGCCGGGGGTTCGGGCGGACCAAGCAGTGAGGCAATAAACGACGTGGCCTTCGGCTTGCTGCTGGAGGCCTTAGACCAGTGCTGGTCGAACAACGCCCGCATGGCCGCGTCGCGCCGGGCGCCTGTGCTGCCGCCCAGCACCACGCCGACCAAATGCTTGTCACCGCGCTTCACGGACGCGGTGAGGTTGAAGCCGCTGGCCCGGGTGTAGCCGGTCTTGATGCCGTCGGTTCCGCGATAGCCGAACAGCAGCCGGTTGTGGTTGCGGTAGCGGCGCCCCTTGTAGGTGAAATACTTGGTCTCGAAGACTTCGTAGTATTGCGGGTAGTCGCGCATGATGTGCATGGCGAGGATCGCCATGTCGCGGGCGGTGGTGAGCTGTTCGTCGTTGGGAAGGCCCGAGGCATTCCGGAACGTGGTGTTCTTCATGCCGAGATTCCGCGCCGTCTGGGTCATCAGGCGGCCGAAATTGGGCTCGGTGCCCGCGAGATTCTCGGCGATCACGGCCGCCGCGTCGTTGGCGGACTTGGTCACCAGCGCCTTGATGGCATCCTGGACCTTGATGGTGGAGCCGGGCTTCAGGCCAAGCTTGGTCGGCGCTTGGCCAGCGGCGTGCGGCGTGACTTTGAACGCGGTGTCGTAGGTGACCTTGCCCGCCCGCATATAGGCGAACAGGACGTAGAGCGTCATGATCTTGGTGAGAGAGGCCGGCGAACGCAGGACATCGGCATCGTCGGAGTAGAGAACATTGTTCGTGTTCGCGTCGACGATGATCGCTGCCTTGACCCTAGAGTCGGCGGTGGCCTCGCCAATAGGCGCCAGCACTGCTCCAAAGGCGATCAGCAGCACAAGACTAAGGCACATGACACGGCGCCACGGCGCCCAGAAACTACGCTTACAGACTTCCACGAACACCTGAAGGCTTCCGCCTTCCCCCGTATGACTTCCCCACAAGCGCGCTCTAGGCGCGCCCCCGGCCTTGCTGGCTGCCCCAAATCTCGCGGCTTGCCATGGATTCCAAGACCAATTGAGGGGGAAGGCTAAAATCGGCGGATTGCCAAAGCGTTAAGCTCGTGCTTGCGCGGCTTTTGTGCAGTGCAAAATTTTCCATTGACGTTTTTTGTGCATTGCATATATTTGTGTTCGCGTTCGCAGCAATCCCACACAAACCCGATCTAGAAGAGGGCCAGATGCTCAAAGGTTATGAAGAGTTCCAGAAAGTTGGCAAAGACGGCTTCGACACTGCCGTGCGTTCGTTCGGTGAGATGAACAAGGGCTTCCAGGCCATTGCCGCTGAGATGACTGACTATTCCAAGAAGGCGTTTGAGGATTCCACTCGCGCTTTCGAGCAGCTGGTCGGCGCCAAGTCGATCGAGCAGGCTATCGAAATTCAGTCTCAGTACGCCAAGAAGGCCTATGACACCTACATGGCCGAGATGTCCAAGATCGGCGAGATGTATGTCGGTCTGGCCAAGGACGCCTATAAGCCGGTCGAGGCTGCCATGACCAAAAAGGCTGTCTAGCGCGTAAGACGCTCCACCTTTCCCATCGAAAAGGCCCGGGGTTGTCCCCCGGGTCTTTTTTTTTGCCGTTTTCCTGTCGGCAACTGGTCCTATGCTAGACCTGAGGCAACTCGCCGGTTTGCCCGGTCGAGTGCGATGAAGCTAAAATGGCCGCTGGATGGTCTTTTTAATCGAGCGATTGCTCTCTTGGCAGATGAGACTTGCAACGCCACATAGAGGCTGACGATGGCGCGAAACGGCGACAATCGCCGGGGCGACGACACCGGCACCCACATCATCACGAAGACACGGCCGAAGACGAAACGGCCGAGCCTCTACAAGGTGTTGCTGCTCAACGACGACTACACGCCGATGGACTTCGTCGTGTACGTGCTTGAGCGGTTCTTCAACAAGCCTCCCGAAGAGGCGACCCGAATCATGCTGCACGTGCATCAAAAAGGGGTGGGTATCTGCGGGGTCTACACTTACGAGGTGGCCGAGACTAAGGTAGCGCAGGTGACGAGCTTCGCCCGTCAGAACGAGCATCCGCTCCAGTGCACCATGGAGAAAGAGTAGGACTTAAGTGGCTTCGTTTTCGACCAGTCTTGAGCAGGCTTTGAGGCGCGCTCTGCAGTATGCGAACGAGCGCAGCCATGAATACGCGACCCTAGAGCATCTGCTGCTGTCCTTGCTCGATGACCGCGACGCGGCCGCCGTGATGCGCGCCTGCGACGTGGATATCGATCTGCTGCGCGACAAACTCACCGCCTATATCGACAACGAGCTTTCGGGCCTGGTGCTCGACACCCATGGCGACGCCCAGCCGACGGCGGGCTTCCAGCGCGTGATCCACCGCGCCGTGGCCCATGTGCAGTCTTCCGGCCGCGAGGAGGTGACCGGCGCCAACGTGCTCGTCGCCATTTTCGCCGAGCGGGAGAGCCATGCGGCGTTCTTCCTGCAAGAGCAGCACATGACCCGCTTCGACGCGGTCAACTACATCAGCCACGGCATCGCCAAGCGGGGCGGGGCGTCCGAGCCGCGCACGGTGCGCGGTGTCGACGATGACGCGGCGACCGTCGAAGGCGCGGAAGAGAAGAAGCGCGGCGCCGATGCGCTCGAAGTCTATTGCATCAACCTGAACCAGAAGGCGCGGGCGGGCCGCATCGATCCTCTGATCGGACGTGGGCCCGAGATCCAGCGCACCATTCAGGTGCTGTGCCGCCGCCAGAAGAACAACCCGCTCTTCGTGGGCGATCCGGGCGTGGGCAAGACGGCCATCGCCGAAGGTTTGGCCCGCCGCATCGTCATGGGCGATGTGCCGGAAGTCCTCATGGACGCCACCATCTTCCAGCTCGACATGGGCGCGCTGCTCGCCGGCACCCGCTATCGCGGCGATTTCGAGGAGCGGCTGAAGGCGGTGATGCGCGAGATCGAGAACTTCCCCGGCGCCATCATGTTCATCGACGAGATCCACACGGTGATCGGGGCAGGGGCCACCTCGGGCGGCGCCATGGATGCGTCCAACCTGCTGAAGCCGGCGCTGCAGTCGGGCACGCTACGCTGCATGGGCTCGACAACCTACAAGGAATACCGCCAGCATTTCGAGAAGGACCGGGCCCTGGTCCGGCGCTTCCAGAAGATCGACGTCAACGAGCCGTCGGTGCCGGATGCCATCGAGATCTTGAAGGGGCTGAAGCCTTATTTCGAGGACTTCCACCGTGTCCGCTACACCAATCAGGCCATCAAATCGGCGGTGGAGCTGTCGGCGAAATATATCCACGACCGCAAGCTGCCCGACAAGGCGATCGACGTCATCGACGAGAGCGGCGCGTCGCAGATGCTGATTCCCGAACGCCAGCGGCGCAAGACCATCGGCGTGAAAGAAGTCGAGTCCACCATCGCCACCATGGCGCGGATTCCGCCCAAGACGATCTCCAAGACCGATGCCGAGGTGCTGCGCGGCATCGACGAGGATCTGAAGCGTGTCGTGTTCGGCCAGGACAAGGCCATCGAGGCGCTGGGCGCGGCGATCAAGCTGAGCCGCGCAGGCTTGCGCGAGCCGGGCAAACCCATCGGCAACTACATGTTCTCAGGCCCCACGGGCGTGGGTAAAACCGAGGTCGCCCGTCAGCTCGCCATGCTGCTCGGTGTCGAGCTGCTGCGCTTCGACATGAGCGAGTATATGGAGCGCCACACCGTGTCGCGGCTGATCGGCGCGCCTCCCGGCTATGTGGGCTTCGACCAGGGCGGCCTGCTCACCGACGGCATCGACCAGCACCCGCATTCGGTGCTGCTGCTGGACGAGATCGAAAAGGCGCATCCGGACCTGTTCAACATCCTTCTGCAGGTGATGGATCACGGCAAGCTCACCGACCATAACGGCAAGCATGTCGACTTCCAGAACGTGATTTTGATCATGACCACGAATGCCGGCGCCACCGACATGGCCAAGGCGGCCATCGGCTTCAACCGGTCCAAGCGCGAGGGCGACGACGAGGAGGCGATCAACCGCATGTTCTCGCCGGAGTTCCGCAACCGGCTCGACGCGGTCATCCCGTTCGGTGCCCTGCCGCCGGAGGTCATCTCGCAGGTGGTGGAGAAGTTCGTGTTCCAGCTCGAGGCTCAGCTCGGCGACCGCAACATCACCATCGAGCTCACGCCGGAGGCCAATGTCTGGCTCGCGGAGAAGGGCTACGACGACAAGTTCGGCGCCCGTCCGCTCGCCCGTGTCATCCAGGAGCACATCAAGAAGCCGCTGGCCGAAGAGATCCTGTTCGGCGCGCTGAAGGATGGCGGCACGGTACGCGTGCTGGTCGAGGAGAAGGACGGCGAAAAGGGCCTCGGCTTCGACTACATCAAGGCCGATACGCCGATCAAGCCGCGCGATCCGGAAGGTGGCGCCAAGGCCGCAAAGCCGCGCGCCAAGAAGGCCCGCAAACCGCGTGGCGGCGCCAAGGCGGGCTCAGGCGCTGTGCCGAAGGTTCCCTTAAGCGAAAGCTAGTAGCTTTGCGACCTTGCCTTTGAACGTGTCATGGCCGGGCTTGTCCCGGCCATTTCCGTTTTAGCGTCGACTTATACGGCTAGCCGGTAATTGCGGTTCGGATTTTCTCCGCCGTCGCCGCCAGCTCGCCTTGGTCCGCCATGCCGCCTTCGGGCGGCTTTAGAGCCACGCCCTCCTTGACCGGCACGATATGGACATGGAGGTGGAACACGGTCTGTCCCGCCGCGGCGCCATTGAATTGCTGGATCAGCACGCCGTCGGCGCCAACCGCTTGCTTGATCTGCGGCGCGAGCTTCTGCACCACGGCCATGAGCTTGGCCAGCCCTTCAGGCGAGACGCGGAACAAATCCGCCGCCGGCTCCTTGGTGATCACCAGCGCATGGCCTTCGCTGCGCGGCATGATGTCGAGGAAGGCGAGGGTGTCGTCGTCCTCGTAGATCTTGTGGCAGGGGATCTCGCCCTTCAGCATCTTGGCGAAGATATTGTCCGGATCGTAGGCCGCCATCGTTCCTCTCTTCCTCCCTTCCTCGCGCATTTTTCGGAATCATTTCGATTCCTTAGGGGCGCAAGGTCAACCGGATAATGAGGATAATTCCGGCTTGTAGTCGCCATTGCCTCATTCAGCCCATTGATACCTGTCAAGGCTAGCGGGCTGCCATACGGGTAGCAAACAGGTGGGAATACAAAGACATATCCCAATCCCCCTGCACCCCAAGGAGAGCCTCCATGTCCATGCTGAAAGTGATCGAAGTCCTGGCCGAGTCCGACAAGAGCTGGGAGGACGCCGCGCAGAACGCCATCGATACCGCCGGCAAGAGCGTGCGCAATATAAAGTCGATCTACATCAAGAATCACGAGGCGCAGGTCGAGGGCGGCAAGATCAAAAAGTACCGCATCAACGCCAAGATCTCGTTCGTGCTGGATTAGCGGCGCGGGCTGCGCTCTAGCCTTTGTCACGGCGGTAAGGCGACTCCTCGGTGAGGAGCGCCGCTTCGTGCGCCACGGCGCGCCGTTCGCGTTCGAGATAGTCGGCGACCGCGCGGCGCAAGCCCGGGTCGGCGATGTAATGCGCGCTATAGGTCTCGACGGGCAGGTAACCGCGGGCGAGCTTGTGGGCGCCTTGCGCGCCGGCTTCGACGCAAGCCAGCCTGTTCTCGATCGCGTAGTCGATGGCCTGGTAGTAGCAGACCTCGAAATGCAGGAAGTCGTGCATCTCGGTCGCGCCCCAATAGCGGCCATACAGCGTGTCGGCGCCAATGACATTGAGGGCGCCGGCGATGTAGTCGCCATCGCGTTTGGCGAGCACGAGCAGCAGCGCATCCGCCATGCTTTGCCCAAGCAGGCTGAAGCATTCACGCGTGAGATAGGGCGTGCCCCATTTGCGCGCGCCGGTGTCCATGTAGAAGCCGAAGAACGCATCCCAGTGCGCCTCGGTCAGATCGCGGCCGGTGACCCATTCGATCTCGATGCCGTCTTCAAGCGCTGCGCGCCGCTCCTTTCTGATTGTCTTGCGCTTGCGTGAGGACAGCGCGGCGAGAAAGTCCTCGAAGCTCTCATAGCCTTCGTTGCGCCAATGGAACTGCTGGTCGGTGCGTTGCAGATAGCCGAGGCGGCCGGCCAGGACCCATTCCTCGCGGGTCATGAAAGTGAGGTGAAGCGAGGAGACACCGAGCTCTTCGGCAAGCGTGCGCCCGGCTTGGAGCAGGGTCGCTTGGCGCTGGATGGGGTCCGTGCCGGCGCGCGCCAGGAGGCGAGGGCCGCTGACGGGCGTGAACGGCACCGAGGCTTGGAGCTTTGGATAGTAGCGCCCGCCCGCCCGCATATAGGCCTCGGCCCAGCCGTGATCGAACACGTACTCGCCTTGGCTATGGGATTTCAGATAGCAGGGCATGCAGGCGAGCAAGCGGCCGTCGCCGTCCTCGTAAAGGAGGTGCTGCGGGAGCCAGCCGGTCTCGCGCGCGGCCGAGCCGCTGTCCTCGAGCGCCTTCAGAAAGGCGTGGGAAACGAATGGGTTAGCAGGGCGGATGGAGTCCTGCTGGAACTCTCCGCTACCAGCAGCGCAAGCGTCCCACTCGCTTGCCGGCACATTTGCGATGCGCGTGGCGACGCGCACCACGACGCGGGCGTCTTCGGTGTCCGCTTCCGCGGGATGTCTCTCAACATCGCCCATGGGCGTCAGGGCTCGATTCCTTCGAAGATCATGGCATCGGCATAACGCAGCGCGCGTTCACGGTCGGCTTTCGTCCGGACCGTCCAGGTCAACAGAGGCAGCCCGAACACGGTCTTTGCGATCAACGGCGCCAATGCCGGCAGCGCTTTGATATCGTACGCGATGAAGTGAGGCCGTGCGAAGGCGGATGTGAGCAGATGCCGCATGGCGAAACGCTGCAGGGGGGAAAGCGCCCGCCAATAGCTGGCGTCGTTGAAGCGGTCGGCGATGAGACCGCGGGGCAGGGCCGGTGCCGCGGTCCGGAACGCCGCGACTGACTGGGGATCGAACGACATCACCGCGACGGGGCCGGCGTAGGGCGCAAGCTCTTCAGCGATCTTCGCTTCGAATTTGCCGTCACCGCGCCAGGTGCTCTTCACCTCGAGAACGAGCGGCACGTAGCCGCCGACAAGCGCCAGCAGATCGGGAAGCGACAGGATGCGGTCGGTGCTGCCTTTCAAAGTTATCGCGCGGAGCGTTTCGACGTCGCGTGCGGCCACGGGGCCTGTCTCATCGGTGAGGCGGTCCAGGGTGGCATCGTGGAACACGACCGGGCGGTCGCCGGCGGCGCATTGCAGGTCGAGCTCAATGGCGTAGCCATGACCCAAGGCGGCCTTCACCGCGGACGCGCTGTTCTCGAGGATGCCCTTCGCGGCGTCGTGGAGCCCGCGATGGGAGATCGGCCGTTTCAACCAGTAGAGCTCGGCCATAAGGGGGTCCCCTGTTCGGGGACTAGTCTATGGCAAAAACGGCATCGATCTCGACGGCGGCGTTCAGGGGCAGGCTGGAGCAGCCGACGGCAATGCGGGTATGGCGCCCTTTGTCCCCGAGGATCTCCACCATCAAGTCGGAGGCGCCGTTGATCACCTTCGGGTGATCGGCGAAGCCGGGGGCTGTGTTGACGAAGCCGTTGAGGCGCATGAGTTGCACGATGCGGTCAAGATCGCCCAAGGCGGCCTTGGCCTGGGCCAGGATATGCAGGGCGCAGAGCCTCGCCGCCTCCTGGCCCTGGGCGACATCGATGCCGTCGCCGAGCGTCCCGGCAATCGCGATCGCGCCGTCCTTCATGGGCAGTTGTCCGGAGATGATGAGCTGACCGCCAAGGTGGACGAAGGGAACATAGGTGCCGATCGCGGCCTTGGCCTCGGGAAGGGCGAGGCCCAGCGCTTTCAACCGTGCTTCTATGCCGCCTGCCATTGGTCCTCCCATCATGCGAAGTTATTCCGAGATTTGAGCAAATCGCGCCATCCTGCAAGCCTCCCTTAGGGATTTCACCAATCAACTGGCTCTTGTCGGGGGCCGCGGTTGGTGCCAACAATCGGCCCCCGCAGGCTTTGCGGCAATCGAAGGAGACAAGACCAAGAATGAGGGGCGCATTTTTTGGATGGTGGCTCGGGGCAGCCGGGCTGGGGCTGGTCTGCGCAATTCCTCACCAGGCGCTGGCGTTTGCCGCAAGCGAGCTCGTGCCGCATCGTGCGATCTATGAGATGACCCTCGAAGAGGCGCGCTCGGCATCCGGCGTCACCGGCATCGATGGGCGTATGGTGTTCGAGTTCACCGGGTCGCCTTGTGATGGCTATTCGCTGAACATGCGGATGGTCACGCAGATGACGGACTCTCAGGGGCAGACCAACCTGACCGATCTGAGGTCGTCGACCTGGGAACAGGCGGACGGCAAGAAGTTTCGTTTCCAATCGGCGCAGTATCTGAACGACAAGCTCGGCGCCGTGACCATGGGGCGTGCGGCGCGCGCCGCTCCCAGCGACCCCGTCGAGGTCAAGCTCAGTCAGCCGTCGCGGAGCGAGATCAATTTGACCGGCCAGATATTCTTTCCTACTCAGCACAGCATTGCGCTGATCGAGACGGCGATCGCCGGAAAGAAACTGTTCCAGGCACGGATCTATGACGGCTCCGAGAAGGGGCGGAAGGTCTATGAGACGACCGCCTTCATCGGCGCGGAGGTGAAACCCGGCGCCGACCTTGCGACTCTCGAAGCGCCGGCGAAGGACAAAAAGCTTGGGGAGCTTCCTTCATGGCCCGTGTCGATCGGTTATTTCGAGCCAAAGAACGGCGACCTGACGCCAAGCTACCAGATCGATTTCCGGCTCTACGAGAACGGCGTCAGCCGTGAGCTTCTCATCGATTACGGCGACTTCTCGATCCATGGCACGCTGAAATCCCTGGAATATCTCAAAGCCAAGGCGTGCAAATAACCTCCGCTGCGCGAAAACGTGTGGACCTTGTGGGCCACGCGGCGCAGGCGCGGGGACACGCGTACCCTGCAGAAAAGCCAAGATTTCCGGGCCGTTTTGCCTCTGCTCTAAAGGGTTTGGTTACAGGTTTGCAGCGACACTCGCCCCATCAAGAGGGGATGAAACACGATGTTCTGGAGGGCCAGCCCGGCTCCGGCTGCCATGGCGCATTATGATCAGATCGCCGAACATGGACGGACCGAATCGCCGGGGCCGATGCCAATGACCAAGACCGTATTGATTGTCGAGGATAACGAGCTGAACATGAAGCTCTTCCACGACCTCCTCGACGCGCACGGCTACAAGACGCTCCAGACTCGCAACGGCATGGAGGCCCTTGAGCTTGCCCGCGAGCACCATCCTGACCTCATCCTGATGGATATTCAGCTTCCCGAGGTGTCAGGCCTCGAAGTGACGAAGTGGCTGAAGGAAGACGATCATCTTCGGGAGATTCCCATCGTGGCCGTCACCGCCTTTGCCATGAAGGGCGACGAAGAGCGTATTCGCGAGGGCGGCTGCGAGGCCTATATCTCGAAGCCGATCTCCGTGACGATGTTTCTCGACACCGTCAAACAGTTCATCGGCGAAGCACGGTAAGGGATCATGACGGCGCGCGTTCTCGTGGTCGACGATGTCGACGCCAATGTGAAGTTGCTCGAAGCCCGGCTCACGGCCGAGTACTTTGAAGTTCTAACCGCGCATTGCGGTCCCGATGCTCTGCAGATTTGCTCGCGCGAGGGGACGGATGTCGTCTTGCTCGACGTGATGATGCCCGGCATGGACGGGTTCGAAGTTTGCCGCAGACTCAAAAGCGAGCCGCGCACCCAGCACATTCCGGTCGTCATGGTGACGGCGCTCGACCAGCCCGCCGACGTGGTGAGGGGGCTTGAGGCCGGCGCCGACGATTTCCTTACAAAGCCGGTCGACGACATCGCGCTCATCACCCGGGTGAAGAACCTGGCGCGGCTCAAGCTGCTGACCGACGAGATGCTCATGCGCGCGGCGACCGAGGAGCAAATGGGCTTTGTCGCGGTGATGAACGCGAAGCTCGAGGAAGCCGGGCGCGACGGCCGCATCATGTTGGTCGATGATCGCGAGCGCGCCGCCGAGCGCATGGTCGCGGCGCTGGAGAGGGAACATCATGTGCAGCGAGAGGCCGATCCGGCGCGCGCTTTGCTCGACGTTCCAGATGGCGATTTCGACCTCATGATCGTCAGTCTCGATTTGGAAGACGCCGACGGCCTGCGTCTATGCTCCCAAATACGCTCACTGGATCGGACGCGGCATCTCCCCATCATGATTGTCGTCGAACCCGGCGAGGAGTCGCGTCTCCTGCGGGGCCTCGACATGGGCGTCAACGACTACATCGTGCGCCCTGTGGACCCGAACGAGCTCTCGGCGCGCGTCCGCACGCAGATCAAACGCAAGCGTTATACCGACTTCTTGCGGACGCGGCTCGAAGAGACGGTTGAAATGGCGATCCTCGACCCGCTCACCGCGCTCCATAATCGCCGGTACCTGAACAGCCATTTGAAGACGTTGTTCGAGGAGTCGGCCCAGCGCGGTAACCCGCTATCGGTGCTGGTGTTGGATATCGATCACTTCAAGACGATCAACGACAGCCATGGGCATGACGCCGGCGATTCGGTGCTGCGCGAATTCGCGATGCGTCTCAAACGAAATATCCGCGGGATCGATCTGGCCTGCCGCCTCGGCGGGGAGGAGTTCGTCGTGGTGATGCCGGATACGGATCTGGCCAAGGCCTATCTCGTCGGAGAGCGCCTGAGGCAGTGTATCGCCACAGCGCCATTCTATGCAGGCGAGTCGATCGGCGGGCTCGAGGTCACGGCCAGCGTCGGGGTCTCCGCGCTGGAGTTTCCCGAGGATACGCCTGACATCATCCTGAAGAGGGCGGATCAAGCGCTCTATTGCGCCAAGCGCGATGGGCGTAATCGCGTCGTTTCAGACGCGGCCTAGGCCCGGCGCCTCCAAACACATCAATCCAGTCTTACGTGCTGTGGGTTGCAAGCGCGACGATGCGAGCGAATCACTTGCACACGTATCGTCCTCAGGGGCGAGATTTGTGAGCAGGTTGCCTCAGTATGCGGGCTTATCCGGGAACTGAGGCCCAGTGCTTAAGGCTTTACAATGGCTGATATTTTGTCGTATTAAGCAAAGTTAGACGATTGATTATGTTCCTCTGGCCGTTGTTTTTATGATTTGACTCAGTTTTGAGGAACTGCGTGGGAGGCATGAGAGTGCGAGAGGGGGCACGCGCGGACTAGAGCGCCCGCACCCCAATCCTTGTCTTTTCAGCAGATCAGAACAACCCTACGGAGTGCTCAGGTCCGCCGCATCTCCTGGGTCCGTGGGGTTTGGCCGGTCGGGGCGCGGTAGAGTGGCCTCCTCGTTAACGCCGCGTTTCGACCGGCCACCTTAATTGGCGGCACGTTTCCAAAATCGTTTCTCTGCGTGGCCTCCTTGAGGCGCACGTAGGCTCTGCGCCCAGCCAATGCTTGGGAGCGCGTCAGCACTTCGGAGCGCCTGGGAGGCCGATTTCACGGCCAGCCCGCTACTTGATTTTGGCTTCCTTGAACTCGACGTGCTTGCGCGCGACCGGATCGTACTTCTTGAAGACGAGCTTCTCGGTCTGATTGCGCGGGTTCTTCTTGGTCACGTAGTAGTAGCCGGTACCGGCGCTACTCACGAGTTTGATCTTTTGGGTGGCGGACTTGGCCATGTCGTCCTCGGATGAACACTAACAGTGAATTTTGCGCGAAACTAATGGGTCGCAGCCGGAAGTCAAGCTGACGGCGGAGCCAGTTGGTCGCCAAGCTCTTCTTTTGCCTCGGGGTCGAATCCGTGCATCAGCAGGGCCCATTGCAGGCCCACGAGGGAGCCCTTGAGCAGCGGCAGCGCCAGCAAGGTGACGATCACCGTCAAAGGCAACCACAACGCCGCGTGGAGCCATAAAGGCGGCCGATAGGCCATTTCTACGGCCAGGACCAAGCTGACCACCACGTGGCCGACGACGACGATGGTGAAATAGGCGGGGGCGTCGTCGGCCCGGTGGTGATGCAGGGCCTCGCTGCAATGGGGACAGTTATCGGCGACTTTCAGGTAGCGATAGAACATGCTTCCCACGCCGCAGGCCGGGCATTTCTGCCAGGCGCCGCGCAACATGGCCTGCAGAATCGGGCGGGGTCCCGTGGATCGGCCATCATGCTGATGAGGCCTTGTGGACCCAGAATTCTGCTGCATCACTGCATCCTTTCCTAGCGGCGCTTGCCGGGCTTTGCCCGAGATTTGGCCGCTCGCGATTTGGCCCCACGGGCTTTCCCGCCTTGGGGCTTGCCGCCGCGGCCTTTGGCTGGGGGACGACCTCTGGACCCTTTGCCCGGGGCGCGTTCGGGGGGGCGTCCGGCCTTGATACCGATCTGGCGCCCCTCACTCAACATGTCAAAGCGTAGCGCCCCGGCGGTGGGGATCGCCTCGACCAGGCGGACCTGGACGGTGTCGCCGAGCTGGTAGGCGAGCCCCGTATCCTCGCCCACCAAGGCTTTGCGGACCTCGTCATGGTAGAAGTATTCGTGCCCGATGCCTGAGGCGGGCACGAATCCGTCCGCGCCGGTCTCGGCGAGCCGCACGAACAGACCAGAGCGCACGAGGCCCGAGACGCGGGCCGGGAACTCAGCACCGATACGGTCGGCCAGATAAGCGGCAATGAGACGGTCCACGGTGTCCCGCTCGGCCGCCATGGCCCGGCGTTCGGTATCCGAGATGGCGCTGGCGATCTCGTCCAGGACTTCGATCTCGTTATCGGTCAAGCCGCCGGCGCCTAAGTCCAGCGCCCGGATCAGCGCGCGATGGACGATGAGATCGGCATAGCGGCGGATCGGTGAGGTGAAATGGGCGTAACGGCGCAGATTGAGACCGAAATGCCCGTAATTGTGCGGGCTGTATTCTGCTTGCGATTGGCTGCGCAGCACCACCTCGCCGACAAGCTCGGCGGTCGGCGTGGCGCGCGTCTCGGCGAGGATGTGGTTGAACTGGGCGGGCCTCAACGTGCCGGCCTTGGGCAGCTTCATGCCGATGGTCGCCAGGAACTCGCCGAGACTTAGGAGCTTCTCCTTCGAGGGGGCGTCGTGCACCCGATAGATGAGGGGAGAGCGCTTGGCTTCCAGCGTCTCGGCGGCGGCGACGTTGGCGGCGATCATGAATTCCTCGATCAGCCGATGGGCATCGAGGCGGGGCGGGGTGTTGACGGCACGCACCTGGCCCTTGTCGTCGAGCAGGATCTTGCGCTCGGGCAGATCCAGATCGAGCGGGCCGCGGTCGGTGCGCGCCAGAACAAGGCTGCCATAGGCGCCCCAGAGCGGCCGCAGCACGGTATCGAGCAGGGGGGCCGTGACGTCGTCCGTGCGGCCGTCAATGGCGGCTTGCGCCTGCTCGTAGCTCAGGCTGGCGGCGGAGCGCATCAGGCCGCGGACAAAGCGGCGGCTGAGTTTGCGCCCGCCTTTGTCGAAGATCATGCGGACGGCGAGGCAGGGGCGGGACACGTCCTCTTTCAAGGAGCACAAATCATTCGAGATACGCTCGGGCAGCATCGGCACCACGCGGTCGGGGAAGTAGACCGAGTTGCCGCGCTTGCGGGCCTCCTTGTCCAAGGCGCTTGCGGGGGTGATGTAGTGGGCCACGTCGGCGATAGCCACGATCACCACCCAGCCGCCACGGTTTTGCGGGTTCGGATCCGCCTCGGCCCAGACCGCGTCGTCATGGTCGCGCGCGTCGGAGGGATCGATGGTCACGAGCGGGATGTTCCGCAAATCCTCACGGCGTCCGAGCTCGGCCTCCTTGGCGGCCTCGGCCTCGGCAAGGACGGCTGGCGGGAACACATCGGGAATGCCGTGGGCGTGGATGGCGATAAGACTGATGGCTTGCTGTGCTTGCGGATTGCCGAGCCGTTCGACGATGCGCGCGGTGGGCACGCCATAGCGGGCGGAGCGCGGCGCCATCTCGAAGCGGACCAGCTCGCCATCCTCAGCCTCACCGGTCGCGCCGCGCGGCACCGTCCACTCCTTCAATTGCTTCTTGTCGATCGGATCGATCACGCCACGACCGTCCTTGAGGGAACGGAAGATGCCGAGCAGGCTCCGTGAGGTGGTCCGCGGCAGACGCTTGATAGTGCGGGCCTGGTAAGGATAGTCGGCGTCAGCCCCCATTGCGGTGATGCGCGCCAAGACGCGATCGCCGATGCCGGCGGCCGGGCCTTGATCGCGGTTGCTCTCGGTCATGAGGATGCGCGGCGCCGGGCCATGCTCCTCGTCCCAGGTCGCGGGCCGGGCGACGAACTCGCCGTCGGCATCGCGCACCGTGATCTCGATCACGGTGACGGGGGGCAGCGCGCCGGGGCGCGACAGCTTGCGTCTGGACCCGGCGATAAGGCCGTCCTCGGCCAATTCGCGCAGCAGCCTTTTCAGGGTGATGCGGTCGGACCCTTTCACGCCGAAGGCGCGCGCGATCTCTCGCTTGCCGGCCTGCGCGGTCGAGGTTTCCAGAAAGTCGAGGATCGCTTGCTTGGAGGGGAGCTTTCCCGGCGCCGCTGCCTTGCCGGCGGATGGCTTCTTCTTTTTTGGGGCAGCCTTCTTGGTGTGTGCCACGGGCTCCGCTTAGCTTGCCGCCTCCTCGGCGGCCTCCTTGTCTTTCGCGCTCTTAGGCGTGGATTTCTTCGCGGCCTTCTTGGCCGGCTTCTTGGCGGGCGCTTTCTTTGCGGCTTTTTTGGCCGGCTTCTTTTTCGCCGGACCCTTCGCGGCACGCGCGGCGATCAGCTCGACGGCCTCCGCGACCGAGAGCTGCTCGGGCTCGCGGTCCTTCGGGATCGTAGCGTTGACCTTGCCGTGCTTCACGTAAGGACCGTAGCGGCCGCTCAGTACCTGGATCTTGCCGCCGCCTTCGGGATGCTCGCCAAGATCCTTGATAACGGTGGCGCCGCGCGGGCTGCGGTTCGCGGCCTTTTCGGCCAGGAGGCTGATGGCGCGATTGGCGCCCACTTCGAAGACTTCCTCCGGTGTGCTCAGGCTCGCATATTTCCCGTCATGGAGGACATAGGGTCCATAGCGGCCATAGCCGGCCAGGATCGGTTTTCCGGTTTCGGGATGCATGCCCACCTCGCGCGGTAGGGACAGGAGCTGCAGCGCGCGCGCGAGATCGATGGCGTCGGGGTCGTTGCCTTTGGGGATCGACCCGCGCTTCGGCTTTTCGCCATCCACGGCCTCGCCGAGTTGGACGTAGGGGCCGAAGCGG
>Ga0307379_10001374_pt1 | contig 38713 bp, 40 predicted proteins | sample UN2MG_FD_202237 | JGI IMG/M metagenome (GOLD analysis project Ga0307379, IMG submission 202237) | Soil microbial communities from Risofladan, Vaasa, Finland - UN-2 | ecosystem: Environmental > Terrestrial > Soil > Coastal area > Acid sulfate soil | place: Finland: Risofladan, Vaasa | collected...
CAGGGGGCAGAGGGTAACAATAAAACCAGCGATTTTCCCCCAACGGCATGTTATTTTCACCTAATCAACGTGTTCAAATTCTATTTCCCTGTATCCTTGGTCGTATGGCAGGCAAAACAGCCTGTCTCATTATCATCCTCGCTGCCGGCCATCATGGCGCTATAATCCCACCTGAGCAGATAGGGATAGGGTGTTCCGTGAGGACGATGACAGGACATGCACATGACCCGTGCGGTAGACCTTTCAGGTTTATTCGGATCAGGATAACTTACAGGCACATCTTTTCTATTAGCTTCGTACCCGGCATATTCGCCTTGTAAAGGAAGCGAAGCATTGGTGGGATGGCGGATCCATCCAATGTCGGAACTCTGGTTTTCAGCACCGCAAAAGTTGGAGTGACATGCAATACAGTACTGGTCGCCGCTTTTGTATATATTACGTCCATCGCCATGCTCATACATCGGGTCCCCAATCCCTCCAATGTCTTTTCCAAGGAAACGATACCCGGAACTGCCGGCATGGTGCTTAACATCCTTGTGACACGAAGTGCAGAAACTGCCCACTTTCTCAAAGTGTGACTGGCCTGACTTATAGTAAAAATTGCCGGCGGCCAAAGGGCTTTCAGGTTCTTTTGCGTTTTTTACAATTGGAACCATGTTCAGCCCGGTTTTAGCAAAAGCATGGCTGTTTGCATTTGCATGGCATCCCTCACAGTTTTCTTCTTCAAGCGCCAGCTTTTCCGGGCTCTTACTATAAACCCTTCCTGCGCCCCTAATAGCGCTGGCATAGCTCTTCGCCGAAGCTATCTTTCTTTCTGTTTGACTCTGCCATTTATGAACTACGTGGCAGTCAACACAACTTACTGTCGTGAGTTTGGCGGCCATTGCCCGGGTGGAGAAACCGATTCCCATGGCAATGGTTAGCACCACAATTAAAAGCATGATGCCTGCCATGGAAAGGCCCGAGCGGGCAGGTCTGATCGGAATTTTCTTCATATCATGAACGCCAATAACATTTCTCTGTTTTTATAAAAAAATTGCGATATTTCAAACAAATCAAGCAAAAACTGTTTATGATCCAATAATTAAAGAAGCAATTAATGTGCCATATCGGAGAGCATGGAGCTGAGGGGAAAAAACCCTCAGCTACCCGATTCGGCGTCCTTCTTCAATATCGTTCTGAAACAGGTTGCCGTTTCATCATACCCCAGCGCTGAGTAAAACCCGAATGCTTGTCGCGTACAGGCAACCACCTGGGCAGAGCCTCTGGACTTCGCCCATCTTTCGAATTCCTTTATGAGGGCTCTGCCAACGCCACATCGCCGGTGTGATGGAGAGACGTAGATCTCTTCAACTCCCGCCACTCGACCGTTGGCAAAAAAAGCAAAATGGTCAAACCCCAGAAGATACCCAACAAGCGATGACTTCACTATGGCGACGACCACATGTGACGATCTGTCGAGCCAGCACTGACGAAAAGACTCCCGAAAACAGGCCGGATCGACTGCAAAGGATGCAGCATGCTCTGTTACCAGTGGCAGCAGAGCATAGACATCGGCAGGAAGTGCTTCTCGTACGGTCATATCTCTTAAGCCCAGCAGTATTAATAAAAAGAAAATTTTGCTTGATATGGCACTTATAACAGCTTAAATTTCCTATATATTAAATTAAAAGTACGGAAAAATATTAATTAATATTTTTATAATTTATCATATTAATATTATGGAAAGCAAACGAAAATTTAAACCAGACGCTAAATTAAAACTCAGAAAACATAAGGGCTTTAGGGGATGTAGATGACAAACTTGAACCGCAATAGCGAGCGCCACAGGGAATCTTCAATCCAAGAGACGTTATATCGGCTGATATAAGATGTTTTTATGTTGATTTCAGATAATTATGATATAATTGGCTAAATTTTAATGAAAATATAACAAATTTACTTTTACAATCTCTGTTATTATCTGTTATAAATATTATTTATGTTATCTATAATAATTCACCACTGAGATTATCTTCGCAGTAACTCACCACAAATATTACAAAAAAAATGGAGGAAATCATGACTGTCAGTCAGGAGCTTCTTGATATTCTGGCCTGCCCCAAGTGCAAGGGGGACATATATCTAAATGAGGCCAAAGACGGGCTTATATGTGATAAGTGTCGGCTTTTATATGAAATAAAGGATGATATCCCGATTATGCTTATCGATGAAGCCAAACCCATAGAAACTTAAGCCCTAACAGTTCAGCCACAAAGACACTAAGACACCAAGGAAAGACATGTTTTTCAAAACCTTACCCTGAACACTGAACCTTAATAACATGAGCATACCTCAACCCCCTGAATCTGCAAAACTTGTTGTCAGCCTTTTTTTAAAGGAAAAGGATATTGTTGTTGATGTGGCAAAAGACCTTTCCGATAAATTAGGCCCCGTTGATATGGTAAGCTCATGGTTACCGTTTGACTATACCAAATATTACGAGACTGAAATGGGGTCTCCCCTGTTCCGGCGGATTTTTGCATTTAAAAACCTAATAAAACAAAGCGCTCTGGCCAAGATAAAACTTGCAACAAACAATATTGAGCATAAATACTCAAAAAAGGGCAAACGCATGGTCAACCTTGATCCCGGCTATATGATTAAATCAAAGTTTGTTCTTGCCACAGGAAAAAACTACTCCCACAGAATCTATATCGGCAAGGGAATTTATGCGGACTTGACACTGATTTATACAAAAGGCTTGTTTCAAAAGCTTGCCTGGACATATCCTGACTATTCCGATAAAATAATGCTTAACCACCTTAATTTAATACGCAACAAATATCTAAGAGACTTGTAAGGAATAATAAATAATGATAAAAAGCATGACCGCCTTTGCAAGAGCTGAAAACACACAAGATAAGCTGACCGCTGTAATCGACATCCGGTCTTATAACAGTAAATTCCTTGATATTGCCTTGCATATCCCGCAGAAATATATGTGTCTTGAAGACAGGATTAAGCGCCTTGTTTCAGACAGCCTGGAGAGGGGACGCATTGAGATTAGGGCACAGATCATTGATGTTTCTGAAGCAGCGGAAGCCTTTGGGGTCAATGAACCAAAGGCGGATGCGTATTATAACGCCCTTATTCAATTGAAAAACAGATTAAATATTGATACGGAAATCCCGCTTGATATTATGGCGAATGTCGCCGGCATTATAAAACCGCTTGAAAATACAAGCGATATTGAAGGTTGCTGGGCTGTTGTAAAGGATTGCACAAGCAACGCGCTTGATGAACTTTGTTTAATGCGACAAAAGGAAGGGGACTTTATCGCCGGAGATATTGCAGGCCGCCTTGATTATATAGAAAAAACCGCCGGGCAAATAGCCAAAAAATCAGATGAGCTTTTACCCCTGTACAAGGATCGCCTCAGGGAACGCATACAGGCTTTAACAAAAGGTCTGGTGGAGCTGGATACAGGAAGGATAGCACAGGAAGCGGCCTTTTTAGCCGACAGAAGCGATATTTCCGAGGAAATCGCAAGGGTTGCCAGCCATATAAATCAGTTTCGATCCATCATGGATTCAAACGAATCCTCGGGTAGAAAACTCATTTTTTTACTCCAGGAATTTAACCGGGAATTCAATACAATGGGATCCAAGACAGGAAGCGCGGATGCGGCATACATGATTGTCGACATCAAGGCAGAGCTTGAAAAAATACGGGAACAGTTGCAAAATGTGGAATAAAAAAATAAGAGGTTAATATGGAAAAAATTTTACTTAATATAGGATTCGGGAATTCTGTGGCTGCTGAACGGATTGTAGCCATTGTCGCCCCCAATTCAGCACCAATGAAGCGGCTTAAAGATGAAGCAAGGGACAACAAACATCTTGTTGATGTGACACATGGCCGCAAAACCCGTTCTATTATTGTCATGGACAGCAACCACATTATACTTTCAGCTATTCAGGCGGAAACAATGGCTCAACGATATGCCAGCCTTAAGGAATCGAAATAGGTTGTTATGAGAAAGCTTTTTATTATTTCAGCGCCGTCAGGAGCCGGCAAAACAACCCTTTGCCGGGAAGCGCTAAAACGGTTTAAGGACATAACCTTTTCTATATCCTGCACAACAAGAAAGCCCCGCAACGGAGAGCAAGATGGAATTGACTATTATTTTATAACAAAAGAGGAATTTAAAAGGAAAATTGAAAACAACAAATGGGCGGAATGGGCAGAGGTTTACGGCAATTTTTACGGCACCTCGGCAGAATTTCTGGATACCTGTTTATCATCAGGAAAGAGTATACTCCTTGATATAGATGTTCAGGGAACCATACAGATCAAAAAGCGATATCCTGACAGTATTACAATTTTCATCATGCCTCCTTCATTGGAAGCGCTGAAAACCCGTCTGGAATCAAGAGGCACCGACACCAGGCAGGTTATTGAAAAACGTCTTGAAGCTGCAAAAAAAGAAATTGAAAAAAAGGATCTTTATCGCCATGTTATTATTAACGATCAGCTGTCAAGGGCTGTTTCCGAGCTAATCGAAATCATAGAAAGCTATTGCTAAGCCGCAACATGAAAACTGAAATACTTTACGGAATCCATCCGGTATCTGAAGCTCTAAAGGCAGGCAGAAGAAAATTTTTTGAGGTTTATTTAGCGCAGAATAAGGGCTCAAATCGTGCTGAAAAGACAGCAACAATTGCCGAATCTTTAAACATACCCCTGAAAAAGTTAAAAGCTTTTGAGCTTTCATCCATCACAGGCACCGACCGGCACCAGGGGATTGGAGCCAGGGTAAGCCCATATCCTCTTGCAGAGCCAACCGATATTTACGATAACATCAAACCCGATAAAAATCCATTTTTGCTGCTGCTTGATTCCATTGTAGATCCCCGCAACCTTGGCGCCCTTATTAGAAGCGCCCTTTGCGTGGGCATAGATGGCATACTAATTCCAAAGGATCGATCAGCCTTGCCGACTCCGGCTGTATCCAGCGTTTCCGCAGGAGCTCTCGAGCATATCCGCCTCGCCCTTGTCACAAATATGGTTAATGCAATAAAGGATTTAAAAAAAAGGGGTGTGTGGATTGCAGGAATGGATAAAAGCGCACAAAAATCGATTTTCTCTTTTGATTTTTCCTGCCCTTTAGCTATTGTTATCGGCGGGGAAGAAAAAGGAATTCGCTCTCTTGTAAAAAAACATTGCGATTTTTTGATTTCTATTCCACAAAAAGGGGAAATTAATTCTCTTAACGCGTCCGCGGCAGGGGCGGTCGTAATGTACGAAGCCTTCAGACAGAGGGAATTTAAAAAACAGGTAATAGTTCAGCCACAAAGGCACTAAGACACCAACTTGCCTGCGGCAGGCATGGATTATAATATAATTCCTAATGTTATGTGATTTCTTTGTGGTTAAAAGTGATGGTCTCGTAAAAAGTTATTTTGTACGTCACTTCCGCGAAAGCTGGAGTCTATATATGAATTCATCAAGCCTGTCTGTGTTCATTTGTGTGAATCTGTAGCCGAATAATTACAAAAATAGATAAAAGGATATGTATAATTATGGAAAAAAACAGCAGGATAATAATAAATAGCAATCAAACCTTACTTGTTCCGGATTGCCCGATTATCCCTTTTATTGAGGGGGACGGGATAGGCGGCGATATATGGCACGCGGCAAAAATGGTAATGGACGCTGCAGTGCATGCCGCATACAGCGGTAATAAAAAAATATCCTGGCTCGAGGTTTATGCCGGAGAAAAGGGATACCGGGAAACAGGCGAATGGCTCCCATCCGAAACCCTTGATACAATAAAAAAATACGTAATTGCCATAAAAGGGCCCTTAACCACCCCTGTAGGAAAAGGAATAAGAAGCTTAAATGTCACTATAAGACAGGAACTGGACCTTTATGCGTGCGTCAGGCCCGTAAAGTACATTGATCATGTTCCAAGCCCCATGAAGAATCCTGAAAAGGTCGACATGGTCATTTTTCGGGAAAATACAGAGGATGTATATGCCGGAATTGAATGGGAAGCAGGAAGCAAGGGGGCAAAGAGCGTAATATCCTTTCTTAAGAACAGTATGAATGTTTCCATTCCTGATGATGCGGGGATAGGAATAAAACCTATAAGTGAAAAAAACACCAAGCGGCTGGTGTCAAAAGCCATCTCATATGCAATTGAAAACAGGCTTCCGACAGTGACTCTCATGCACAAGGGAAACATCATGAAGTATACGGAAGGGGCTTTCAACAAATGGGGATATGAAGTTGCCGGGGATATGTTCGGAGATAAAACCATAACTGAAAATGAGCTCTTTGATAAATATAACGGCATCATCCCAAAAGATAAGGTTGTCATAAAAGACCGGATTGCCGACATGCTTTTTCAGCAGGTGCTTCTCAGGCCTGAAGAATATCATGTAATCGCCACTCCAAACCTGAACGGCGACTATCTTTCAGACGCGCTTGCAGCACAGGTCGGCGGCCTGGGCATAGCGCCCGGCGCAAACATAGGGGATTTTTGTGCGGTTTTTGAAGCAACCCACGGCACAGCCCCAAAGTATGCTGGCCAGGACAAAGTAAACCCAAGCTCCTTGATCCTCTCGGGAGCAATGATGCTCGACTACATGAGATGGAATGAGTCTGCAACCCTGATTAGAAACGCTCTTAAGTCAACCATAGCCGATGGCACGGTAACATACGACCTGGCACGGCAAATACAAGGCGCAAAACAGGTAAAATGCTCTGAGTTTGCCGAAGGAATCATTAAAAAAATTGGTGGGCAATAAAGCGATACATATCCTCGGAACAATCATAGCGGCTCTGCAAGAGGCTGTTTTTCCGACAAGGTGCCTTGTTTGCAGAGCCTTTTTAAAAAGCAGGCAGCAAAAAAGTCTTTCCCTGGATTTTCAAGACAGGGCCTCTTTTAACTGCCCGAACAGGCTTTTATTTCAAAGCCTGATGACGGGATTTTTATGCCCAACCTGTATAAAAGGCTTTGTTCCTGTTAAGCCACCGATCTGTTCTGTATGCGGGATTATGTTTAAAAGCCGCGAAGGGGAGGATCATGTTTGCGGCGAATGCTTAACCTCTCCGAAAAAATTCAGGATATCCCGCTCTCCCGGCATATATGACAAAGAATTTATGGCTGTAATCCATTGCCTGAAATATAAGGGAAAGATCCAGCTTGCAAGGCCCCTTGGGATGCTTCTCTTTTCCGCTTTTATCAGCCTCTGGGGTATAAACAGTATTGATATTATCGTGCCTGTCCCTCTTCATATTAAACGCTTCAGAAAACGGGGTTTTAATCAGGCGTATCTTCTGGTAAGAGACTGGAAGCAGATTGCGGAAAATTTAAATGTCAGGCTGCCTGACATCAGTATTGATACAAATGTTCTTATAAGAAACAGGTGGACTGATCCGCAAACCGGTCTGGATCGCAAGAAACGGATGACAAACATTAAAAATGCCTTCAGTGTCAACGATAAGGCTATAATTAAAAATAAAAAGATACTCCTTATAGATGATGTTTATACCACAGGGGCAACCGTCAATGAATGCGCAAAGGCTCTTTTGCGTGGCAAGGCCGAATATGTTGATGTGCTTACCCTGGCCAGGGCCGTGTGAAAAAAAAATGAAAAACAGACAACCTTTCAAGGCAGGTATTGTGCAATTTAATGTCAGACCGGGAGATATTGAGTCAAATCTATCCTCGGCGCTCAAAGGGATAGATCAACTCAAAGCCCGAAATGCAAAGATCGCTCTTCTTCCTGAAATGTGGTCATGCGGTTTTGATAACAAACGCATGGGTGAACATTCTGAAAAAACAGATAATATTATCGATGAGCTTACCCTGATAGCATCCAGACACAATATGATCATAGCAGGCTCTCTGCCCGAACCTTCCGGCAACGATATTTTCAACACAATGTATCTTATCGATGGGGACAGAGGCCTTATCAATACCTACAGGAAAATTCATCTTTTTTCTCATGCACAAGAGGATAAATATTTTTGCGCGGGCAACAGAGCCGTGGTTTGTGAAACTTCGGTAGGCCCTGTCGGCCTGATGATATGCTATGATCTCAGATTCCCTGAACTTTGCCGCACACTTACCCTTTCAGGAGCACTGCTGGTCCTGACATCGGCGCAATGGCCTTTAGAACGCATCACCCACTGGGATATTCTCCTGCGGGCAAGGGCTATTGAAAACCAGATATTTATGGTGGCGGCAAACAGGTGCGGGATGGAAAACAGCATCAAATACGGAGGCGGTTCCATGCTGGTTTCTCCGTCTGGAGAAGTTCTCGCCAGGGCCGAAGACAGGGAATGTATTATAAGCTCTGAAATAGACCTTGCACAACTATCTGAATTCAGGCGTAAAATTCCCTGCCTGAATGAAAGGATGCCTGATACATATGATTTCTAAAATTGCGGGTGTAAAAGAGCTTATCAATAGAATAGCCCCTCTTCGCAGGTCAGGCAAACAGGTTGTTTTTACAAACGGATGCTTTGATATCATGCACGCCGGTCATGTGCGTTATCTCGAAGCAGCAAGGTCCGAAGGGGAAATCCTGGTAGTGGGCATAAATTCCGATAAATCAATAAAATCAATCAAAGGGGAAAACAGACCGATCATGCCACAGGATCAAAGAGCGGAGGTTCTTGCCGGCCTGTGGTGCGTTGATTATATTGTTTTTTTTGATGAGCCCGACCCTTTAAGGCTGATTCAGGCAATAAAACCGGACACCCTTGTAAAGGGAGAGGACTGGGCCGAAGATAAAATAATAGGAGCCGATTTTGTAAAAGCTGACGGCGGCAAGGTGGTAAGGGTTGCCGTTGTCCCCGATATTTCAACATCCATGATAATTGAAAAGATTATCAAGATGTATTGTTGATTTGTATTATGATTCTAAAGGAAAAAAAGGGGGTTTTATTTTTTCAGTTTCCCAACCTTGCTAAATTTTCAGATATCAGGCATGGAATATTCACAAAAAATTGCGGGCATAGCAAAAACCCTTATCAAAGCCTGAATGTAAGCCTTTCAGTTGGTGATAATTACAGCGATGTCAAGGAAAACAGACGCGTTATTTCAAAATGCATTAAAGGAAACGAGCTTGTCTTTGCAAACCAGGTACATGAAACAAATGTATTGATACTTTCAAAAAACAATTCGCCGCCCGTGGACGAGGCTTTTGGCAAACCAGGTGTCGGAGACGCCATGGTTGCAGATACTCCTGAGAAATTTCTCCTGGTTCAGGTAGCTGACTGCCAGGCCGTGCTCATGTATGATCCCTTCCGGCGCGTGGTCGCAAATGTGCATTGCGGATGGCGCGGAAGCGTAAATAATATCATAGGCAAAACAATAAAAATAATGGCCGATATTTTTGGCTGCAATGCATCTCATATTATTGCAGGCATATCCCCTTCTCTAGGCCCATGTTGCGCTGAATTTATCAATTATAAGACAGAAATTCCAGACAGGTTGTGGAAATACAAAGACAGGTCGCATCATTTTGATTTCTGGTCATTAAGCCTTGACCAGCTCTGCGATGCAGGGGTTTTAATTAAAAATATCTGTTTAAGTCAAATATGCACAAAGTGTAATACAAATCTGTTTTTTTCCTTTCGCGGACAAGGAACTACAGGAAGGATGGCAGCGGTTATAGGTTTAATATATGATTCAGGAAAAAGCTAAAGTTTTATTTAACAAAAAGGCAGGCCCCTCTTATTTTAGAATCGGCTTAACCTGCCATAATGGTTATGCAAAGGCAAAACCCGGCCAGTTCATAATGGTTCACCTTCCAGAGCAGAAAACCTCGATTCTTCCACGCCCTTTTTCCATACACAGGCTTATTATCGCAAATGGGCTCATACAAGGCATTGAACTGCTTTTCAAAGTTGTGGGAGGATGCACTGAAAAGCTCTCAAAATGCAGGAGAGGAGATTATCTTGATATTCTTGGCCCGCTTGGCAGAGGTTTTATAATTCCGGATAAGTATCAACGGATATTTATTGTATCCGGTGGAATCGGTGTTGCCCCACTGTTTTTTCTGGCCTCATCACTGCAGGCAAAAATAGCCGATCCTTCAACATGCAGACTGTTTATTGGAGGAAGATCAAAACATGACATACTGTGCATATATGACTTTTCAAAACTTGACATAACTATAAGTATCGCCACCGACGATGGAAGCTTAGGGGAAAAAGGTCTTGTTACCGACCTGCTTGAAACAGGTATAAAAGAAAACCCGCCGGATTTCATCTGTGCATGCGGCCCTGTTGCGATGCTCGGCTCTGTTGCACGAATTGCAAAAAGATATGACGTTCCGTGTCAGGTCTCCATGGAAACCATAATGGCCTGCGGTATAGGAGCCTGTCTTGGTTGTGCTGTTAAAGGTTTAAACAAATACCTGCACGCCTGTGTGGATGGGCCTGTTTTTGATGCGGCTGCTCTTAAGATTTAGTAATTTAGTTCTTGCAGCCTGATTATAAAAGTTCATTTATAAATCGTTATTTTTACATTGACTTGATCGTGATATTGTGTTAAAAATTTTTTATTAATATAAAATATCAACCTGGCTTAAGGTCGCCACAGATTACGCTTTCTCTCCATATGAAAAGTGAAACTAAACGCTCTATAAGGGATTTAGCATATTATGGCAGCCTTGGCCTGTCGGTTGCACTCTCAATTTTTATCGGGCTTGGTGTCGGGGTGTATCTTGACAAACGCTTTGATACAACACCGTGGTGTACATTTATTTTTCTTGGGTTGGGAATCGCTGCAGGATATAGGAATATCGGTTTTGCAATAAAAAAGACCAGAAAATATTAATTGTGAAATATTAATTGTGAAAATTCAACAACGAATTCTAAAATTCGTCATCAAGACAAACTGGATCCTGCTTTCCGTTGCAAGCATAGTCGGGATTATTGTTTCGTCGCTCCATTTTGCCATGGGCATTATATCTGGCGGCCTGATTGTTACAATAAACTTTCATTTATTATACCGTACACTTAAAAAAGCGCTTACCCCGCCTCATCTTGCTTCTTTCAGGGTGGTTCTATCCAAATATTATATACGATTCATTCTTAGCGCTTTAATAATATTTGTTCTTATATCAAAGAACTATGTTGATCCAATCGGTCTTTTTATCGGTCTTTCAGTTGTGGTTGTCAGCATAACCCTTGCAACCATGTATGAATTTAAAAAAATTATTTTCAAGGAGGCAATTTAAAGTGGAACATCCCTACTTATTTTTTGTCAAGCTTTTTGAGTTAATAGGCCTGGGACATTTTGCAAGCGCCAATGTTCATGTTATATACTCCTGGGTCGTCATGATTCTACTTATAGTCTTTGGCGCCATCGCAGCCAAAAACATAAAAATGGTTCCTTCAAAAATGCAAAACCTGTTTGAAATTATCATATCAGGTATGGAAGAATTTATGTTGAGCGTCACCGGAGAACAAGGCCGATTCCTCTTCCCCATAGCTGCAACGATATTTCTTTATATTCTTACAGGAAATCTGTTAGGGCTGATACCAGGTTTTTTCCCGCCAACTGCGAGTCTGAATACAACCGCTTCCTGTGCGATCACAGTGGTTGCTTTAACCCATATCTTAGGGGTCAAGTTTCATGGCATAAAATATATAAAACATTTTTTAGGGCCTGTATGGTGGATGATACCAATTATATTTCCAATTGAAGTCATTGGCCATGTGGCTCGTATCCTGTCGCTTTCTTTCCGTCTTTTCGGTAATATGATGGGGCACGAACTGGTTCTGGGCATTCTTTTTACCCTGGCAGGCCTTTTCTTTGCTCCACTGCCGATAATGGCTCTTGGCATCTTCGTTGCCTTGGTTCAGGCATTTGTTTTCTTTTTGCTTTCAATTATGTACTTTTCCGGCGCAATGGAACATGCTCATTAATATAATTATAACAGAATTTAATAATTAGAATAATTTATTTGCTTTTTATTTTTATGGGAAAATGGAAGAAGCAAAATAAAAATCTTAAAAAAGGAGGTAACGTTTTATGGAAGCAGGTGCATTACAATTTTTTATCGCAAGCGTATACGCTGCTGGTTTCGGGATTGCGATCGCAGCTTTTGGTTGCGGTATCGCACAGGGTCTTGGTTTAAAAGCCGCTGTTGAAGGTATTGCAAGAAATCCCGAGTCATCAGGCAAGGTAACGGTTACAATGCTGATCGGTCTTGCTATGATTGAGTCACTGTGTATTTATGCGCTGGTTGTCTCACTGATCCTTATTTATGCCCATCCACAAGCAGGTGCGATTGCCGCACTGTTTGGCGCTGGTCACTAAAAAACATAGACAAACAAATTAACAAAAACAGGGTTGTTGCGTTTAAAAAGCAATAACCCTGTTTTATTTTGATCAATTTGGCCGCAGAACCTTCTTTAAAAATTGTCCGGTATATGACCCGTTAATATCTGCGATCTGTTCAGGAGTACCGCATCCTACAATGTGTCCGCCTTCATCCCCACCTTCAGGACCTAAATCGATAATATGATCGGCGGTCTTTATTACATCCAGGTTATGCTCTATCACAATCACGGTATTCCCGGATTCCACGAGTCTGTTTAATACAATAAGAAGCTTTTTTATATCATCAACATGGAGTCCTGTAGTTGGTTCATCAAGAATATAGACGGTCCTTCCTGTGCCTCTTTTGCTAAGCTCCCGCGACAGCTTGATTCGCTGTGCTTCGCCGCCTGACAGAGTTGTAGCCGACTGGCCTATACAAACATATCCAATACCTACATCCACCAGAGTCTTTAGCTTTAACCTGATCTTGCCGATATTTTTAAAAAATTCTAAAGACTGATTCACGGTCATATCAAGTACATCTGCAATATTTTTCCCCTTATACCTGATTTCAAGTGTCTCCCTGTTATATCTTTTCCCATGACAAACATCACATGCCACATAAACGTCCGGCAAAAAATGCATCTCTATCCTTATGATTCCGTCACCATTGCAGGCTTCGCATCTGCCCCCCTTAACATTAAAGCTAAAGCGACCCGACTTGTAACCCCTTATACGAGCCTCGGCGGTTCTGGCAAAAAGCTCCCTTATATAAGTAAAAATACCTGTATATGTTCCGGGATTTGAGCGAGGGGTTCTCCCTATTGGAGACTGGTCAATATTAATCACCTTGTCAATATATTCCAGACCCGCCATGCTAACATGTCTGCCTGCGGATATTCTTGCACAATACAGCCGCTGAGACAGGGCCCTGTATAAGGTCTCCAGCACCAGCGTTGATTTGCCTGAACCTGATACCCCTGTTACACATATAAAACATCCAAGAGGAAACTCTACATCAATATTTTTGAGATTGTTCTCTGATGCGCCCTTTATGATAAGTTGCCTTTTCTGCCCGGAACGCCGCACACACGGAATTTCAATACGCTTTCGCCCTGAAAGGTATTGGCCGGTCAAGGAATTTTTATCCTTTAAAAGCGCTTCTGGCGATCCGGCAAAGACTACTTCACCCCCTTTAACCCCTGCGCCCGGCCCCATATCGACAACATAATCGGCGGAAAGTATGGTCTCTTCATCATGTTCTACAACAAGCACCGTATTACCAAGATCACGCATCTGCAAAAGGGTTTCCAAAAGGCGTTGATTGTCTCTCTGGTGCAGGCCTATGCTCGGTTCATCAAGAACATAAAGAACACCGGTCAACTTTGACCCGATCTGTGTTGCCAGTCGTATTCTCTGACTCTCTCCACCGGAAAGCGTAAAAGCGGACCTGTCAAGGGTAAGATAGGAAAGCCCGACATTTTCAAGAAAACCAAGCCGTTCAATTATCTCTTTTAGAATCCTTCCTGCAATTATCTCTTTCTTGCCGATTAGTTTTAATTCTTTAAAAAAAGTATTTGCCTTTGACACTGAAAGGGCCGTGACTTCAGAAATTGTAAGCCCGCCCACCTTAACAGAGCTGCTTGCTTTATTCAGCTTAGATCCCATGCATTCAGGGCAGGAACGGAAATTCATATAACGCCTGATATCTTCTCTGGACTGAAATGAATCCGTCTCCATATAACGGCGTTCTAATTTTGGCATAATTCCTTCAAAGGTTTTATGGTAGACAATGCGACGATTATTCTGTTCAAAATAGAATCTTATATGTTCATCCCCTGATCCATAAAGAAGAATATCTTTAAAGCTCTGAGGAAGATCCTTGTAGGGCGTATATATGTCAACCCCATAGTGCATGGTTAAAGCATCTAAGAATTCGGCAAAATGCACGCTATTCCTGTTGGCCCACAGTGAAACAGCCCCTTCTCTTAAAGAAAGTTCATGGTTTGGAATTACAAGGTCAGGATCGAATTCAGTAGTTGAGCCAAGACCATTGCATTTTGGGCAGGCCCCCTGAGGAGAATTAAAAGAAAAACCGGCTGGTGTAAACTCAGGATAGCTTATTTGACAGTTGACACATGCCGCCTTTTCGCTGAATAAAATCGGTTTGCTGACAATGCCTGGCTTTAAGCCTGATACATCAATTGTCACAAGACCATCTGATTGTGACATGGCCAGCTCTAAAGAATCAGCCAGCCTGTTTCTCATATTATCCTTTACAACCAGCCTGTCCACGATCACATCTATGTCATGCTTTTTGTTTTTATCCAGCCCTCCCGCATCTTCGATCTCCATGGTCTCACCGTCAATGCGTACCCTTGCGAAACCTTCCTTTTTAAGTTGCTTTAAAAGCTTTTCATGCGTTCCTTTCCGGCCGGATATTATGGGGGATAAAATAATAATCCTGGTTCCCTGGTCCAGAGACATAACCCTGTCCACGATCTGATCCAGTGCCTGGGAGGTAATGGGCTGTCCGCATTTATAACAATGGGGGGTGCCGGCCCTGGCAAAAAGGAGGCGGAGATAATCATATATTTCCGTAACCGTTCCAACGGTTGATCGGGGATTATGGCCGGCTGTTTTCTGCTCAATAGCAATGGCCGGTGACAGGCCTTCTATCAAATCAACATCCGGCTTTTCCAGACGCTCTAAGAACTGGCGCGCATATGTGGAAAGTGATTCAACATATCTTCGCTGTCCTTCAGCATAAAGTGTATCAAAAGCAAGTGTTGACTTACCCGATCCTGACAGACCGGTTACAACCACCAACCTGTTGCGAGGCAATTCAACATCAATATTCTTCAAGTTATGCTGTCTTGCGCCACGGATAATTATTTTTTCATGGTTCATAAAATATTCTGACTACTTCTTTTTTGCGAAATAACGGCTTGGTGTATTGCCATATTTATTGCGGCGATAAGACTGCCGTGATCCGCCTTGCCGGTTCCGGCAATATCGTAAGCCGTCCCATGGTCAACAGAGGTTCTTATTACAGGGAGGCCAAGCGTCGTATTAACACCATCGGTAAAATGTATCATCTTAAAAGGGATCAGCCCCTGATCATGATACATGCATACTACGGCATCGTAATAACCTTTTGCGGCATGATAAAATATTGTATCAGGCGGAAAAGGCCCTGAAACATCAATCCCTTGCTTTCTTGCGCAATTGACGGCCGGAATAATAATATTTTCCTCTTCATCTCCGAACATGCCCCCTTCCCCGGCATGTGGATTCAGCCCGGCAACAGCAATGCGCGGGTTTTCAAGTCCAAAACGTTCATATAACGCATCACGGGCGATTGATATTGTTCGCACTATTTTTTCCCTGGAAAGAATTGAGGGAACATCCTTTAAGGGAACATGGATGGTCACAAGTATCACGCGAAGTTTATCACCTGCAAGCATCATGGCAAAATCATCGGTCTTAGTGCGCTCAGCAAGAAGCTCGGTATGTCCGTTGTAAGCATAACCTGCAATCCGCATGGCCATCTTGTTTATCGGGCAGGTAACAATAGCCGCTATACTGCCGCAGGTTGCCAGATCAATTGCTCTTATTATATAGCCTACCATTGCCTTGCCTGTCTGCGCCGTGGGCTTACCCCAACATGTGTTTTCAGGATCACATTGAAAAACAGATAAAAGATCGATAGAGCCGCATTTATATTGGCCGGAATCAGGTGTATCTATTGTCTTGATATTAAGACCGGTTTTAGCGCATTTTTTTGCCGCCTCCAGCCTCTGAGCATCTCCGATCACAAGCGGCCTGCACGCTTTATAAACAGCGGGCTCGCAAAGTGCTGTCACGATAATCTCAGGGCCGATGCCGACAGGATCGCCCATTGTAATGCCGATAATTGGTCGATAATCTTTCATAGGAATAAGCTTGAAGAGTTTAAAATTAATAAGAATATATCAAACAAAGATTAATTGTAAAGGTGAATTGTTCTACCTTCCTTCTCGAACAATATCCACTATTTCTTAAGTCGTAATATTGGCTTTAATTGATGGGATATTTAAGGGTGAAAAAGCGATCTTTTAGCGGGTCTTCAATTGGTCGGCAACCGATTGATTAAGTGATTTTTGGGCCTCTATGAGCATTTTGTATTTTGATTCAATTTTTTCCAAATTTTTCGACAAAACCGCCTTCAATAAATCTCCCTCCATTTCAGCAACATCAATTCTTTCATAATAGTCCATAGTCTCTTTGAGATGAGCGATAACGATCTTGCCTGTCAGGACTGGGTGGTTGTTCGTTACATTTGCATCCTCAAATCTTGTTCCATGTTCAAGCTCAACCTCTAAACCTTTTCGGAAAGCCTCAAGGGGAATATTCATTCCCTGGGTATTCACAATATTGAGGATCGTGGATGCTTCTTCTCCTGAAACAGTTGGATCACTGATTTCGGACCAGTCACGCAAGCCGATTTCACTGCAGACTCGTTTTACTTCATCAACACTTACATACTCCGGCAATTTCATGATTTCCTCCTTCAATTTTGTTAACGCTTTTTTATCATAAGCAGAAACTCTTTATTTAGCAATGATAATCGTATGTTGTATAGAATCTTCTTTGTCAATTATAAGATAATGACAGGTTATTATGGGGTGCGGGCGATATTAAAAGGAAGCTGGGATTGAGGCTAACCTACATCTTAAAATAAAAAAGCCCGGTCAGAATTTGACTGGGCTTGATTTTTTTGGCTCCCCAGCACGGACTCGAACCGCGGACTTAGTGGTTAACAGCCACTCGCTCTGCCAACTGAGCTACTGGGGATTAGTTTATGCTAAATGTTACAAGTAGTTAATGCCCTCTGCCAATTGAGCGGCAGCGAAATCCCGCTTTAGCAGAGCTACTGCGGTCTTAACAGATTTTAAGTAATAAAGAGTCAAATTAAAGTCAAGAAAAATCTTAAATACACAACAATTCTAAGCGCTCTTCGTGTGCTTCGTGATGAACAACCGGCTGTAATTAGGATTGCTGCCAATTCATATCAGAATAAAATCTTTTTTACCTTTAATGACAGCTCATCAAGCTGGCCTTTGCCGGCTTCGGAAGGCGCATTTGTTAAAAGGCATGCTGCTTTTTGCGTCTTTGGAAATGCTATAACATCCCGGATAGAGGGTTGCCCGCATAAAATCATGACCAGCCTGTCAAAACCAAAAGCAATGCCTCCATGTGGCGGCGCGCCGGAATCGAGAGCTGAAAGCAAAAATCCGAATTTTTCCTCATAGGTTTTTCGATCCATATTCAGGGCTTCAAATACCTTTTCCTGCATATCCCTTTGATGGATACGGAGGCTTCCCCCTCCGATCTCAGAACCGTTTAGAACAAGATCGTAGGCGCGTGATTTAACAGCAAGAGGGTTTGTGCTCAGCGATTCAAAATCTTCTTCAAATGGGGCTGTAAATGGATGGTGCAGAGACTGATACCTTTTTTCTGTTTCATCATATTCCAGCAGAGGGAAGTGTGTAACCCACATAAACCTGAATTCCTTTTCATTTACCAGGCCAAGCCTCTTCCCAAGCTGGTTTCTTAGCTGTCCAAGGGCTTCATTTGTTATCTTAGGGTTATCAGCAATAAAAAAGACCAGATCTCCCGGCTCAATCGCCAGACGCTGAGCCAGCTTTTCTTTTTCTTTGTCGGTAAAAAATTTTGCTATCGGAGACTGCCACTTATCTTCTCTGATCTTTATCCAGGCCAGTCCCTTAGCCCTGTAAATGGCGACGAGTTCAGTAAGATCGTCGATCTCCTTTCGTGAAAAATCAACGCAACCCTTTGCATTCAAAGCCTTAACTATTCCCCCTTTTTCCACAACGCTTGAAAAGGTTTTAAATTCTGAATCTTTTACAATATCTGAGACATCTTTCAGCTCAAGGTTAAACCTGGTATCCGGTTTATCAAGACCAAAACGGGAAATCGCATCTGCATATCTAATACGGGGGAATGGAATTTCAATTTCCATATCAAGAACATCTTGAAAAAGATTTTTTATCATACCCTCAGAGATGCCCATAATATCATCTTCACCCACAAAGGACATTTCGAAATCTATCTGTGTGAATTCAGGCTGACGGTCGGCCCTGAGATCCTCATCCCTGAAGCACCGGACAACCTGATAATAACGGTCAAACCCTGATATCATCAAAAGCTGCTTAAATATCTGAGGTGATTGAGGCAGGGCATAAAACTGCCCGGGATTTACCCTGCTGGGGACAAGATAATCCCTTGCCCCTTCCGGTGTGCTGCGCGTTAAAAAAGGGGTTTCAATCTCAAGAAAACCATTGGCATTCAAATACCGGCGCACCGAGGCGGAAGCCTTGTGCCTTAAAATAATATTTTTTTGCAACTGAGGACGTCGCAGGTCGATATGACGGTATTTCAGACGGATACTTTCCGAAACATCAATCTTTTCCTCAATTAAAAACGGAGGTGTTTGGGCTGTATTTAATATTTTCAGCTCAGCAACCGTAATTTCAACTTCGCCGGTCCGTAAACCCGTATTGACCATGCCTTCAGGTCTTGGATCAACAACTCCACGCACACCAATGACATATTCACCCCTGATAGCATGAGCCTTTTCATGAACATCTTTATCCGTTGCAGGATTAAAGACAACCTGAGTAAGGCCTTCTCTGTCCCGCAAATCTACAAAAATAACCCCTCCATGATCTCTCCTGCGCTGCACCCATCCCATAAGCACAACCTCTTTGCCGATGTGTTTGGCATTAAGTTCGCCGCAGTTATGGGTGCTTCTCATTTCTCCAAGTAAATCCGTCAATTACTTAACTCCTTTCAGTAAATATCTCACGCAAAGGCGCAAAAGTTGTCTTTAACCCTAATTGAGCGAAAAAATAATTTATTTGATTAGATGTTGTTACTTTTTGTTTTCTTACGGGTTCATCAATATTGCAAATTAATTTTATCTTTAACAGTTTTAATCAAATCATCCAGAGGAACTGATAATTGCTCTTTGGTAGTCATATCCCGTAAAATAACCGCTTTTTCTTCAAGCTCTTTTTCCCCGATAATCAGCACATGTTTTGCGCCAAGCCTGTCCGCCCGTTTCATCTGGCTTTTTAAGCTTTTACCGGTAAAGTCAAGCTCTGCGATTATCCCTTCAAGACCAAAAGCGCAGGCCCAGTCAAAGGCCATTGACATGCTCTTTTCACCCAGGGCTGCTATAAATATGTCCGGATTTTGCGCAAAATCTTTTGCTTTAAGATCGGTTACTTCAACAAACCTGTCCAGGCCTATTGCAAAACCTACTGCAGGCTGATCAGGCCCGCCAAGAGTCTTGACAAGGCTATCATACCTGCCGCCTCCGGCAACGGCATTTTGCGCCCCTAACAACCCTGTCTTTATCTCAAAGGTTGTTCTGGTATAATAGTCAAGCCCTCTTACCAGGCGCTTGTCAACTTCAAATAAAACCTTAAATTTTTCAAGGGCATTCTTTACAGCCTCGAAATGTCTGCTGCATTCAGGGCATAGATGGTCGAGTATGGAAGGCGCATCAGCCATAGCCGAACAACATGAAGGAACCTTGCAATCAAGCACCCTTAAAGGGTTCCGTTTTCTCCTTCTTCTGCAATCCGAACAAAGTTCTTCTTTTACCGCAGACAAAAACACGGAAAGAGCCTCTTTGAACTCAGGGCGGCATATTGGGCAGCCTAGTGAATTTATATGTGCTTTAACTTCGGTAGCCGACAGCCTTTTAAAGAATACCGCAAGAATGAAGATGAGCTGGGCATCAATGAGGGGTGAATCAATCCCGAATACCTCGGCATTAATCTGGTAAAACTGCCTGTACCTTCCTTTTTGAGGTCTTTCCCTCCGAAACATCGGGCCAATGGTATAAAATTTTTGGACCGGATCTTTTGCATACAGTTTGTGCTGGATATAAGAGCGCACAACAGATGCGGTCGCTTCCGGCCTGAGAGTAATAAGATCCCCGTTTCTATCTGGAAAGGTATACATCTCCTTTTCCACAATATCTGTATCCTCTCCGATACTTCTTGCAAAAAGCTCGGCATGTTCCAAAATCGGAACGCGTATCTCCTTAAAGCCAAAGCTCTCTAAAAGTGAACGTGCCGTCTTTTCTATATGCTGCCAAAGTTCGACCTCTCCCGGCAGAATGTCTTTAAAACCTCTAATTAACTGCATCATGTTTCAGCGCCGATCCCTTTATAGTTTAATATTTTAGCCTATCCCAGCAATCGTTGCTTAGTCAATACCAATGTTTTGCCAAAATCCACCGCCTAAAAAAGATATGAATATTGGGGTCGTTAGAAAGGGGGGTTGAAATTGCGCGTTTTTAGTCTTTCAGGAACAAAAATTGATCGGCGATCAGTTTTTGGCCTCTATTGGCCGCACGACTGACAGCGGATTTGCTCAGGCCGAGAGGTACTTGTTGATATTATAAATTAATTTGTATATTCAAGAGAAAAATCTGTGTAATCTGAGACCTTTGAATTTTGTCATTTCGATGAGTGTCAACGACGAGAAATCCTAATGATTCAAGTTCATTAAGATTTCTCCCTACGGTCGAAATAACAGATAACGATGGTTTTTCAAAGGTCTCAATCTGTGGATTAAAAAAGTATACGGAATGCAAAAAAATAAACCTGATGATAGAAAATATTTGTTATTTGCCGAGAAGATCGAGCAGATTTTTAAGCATGATTTTGTCTTAAGTGATGACATTATTCACTATATTGATTCCACTTTTTTAAGTCCTTCTATAAATGAACTTGAAGAAATTATCAATGACGAACACAACTGCGAAAGGGATTCCCTGATTGAGCTGTTATTTTTTCCTGATGAGTCAATGCAAATTAAACTTGAAGAATTTCTTGAAAGCGAAGATTTTAAAAAGGAGGATGAAGAAAAAGTATTAAGTTATATTTTAGATAAAAAATTATTAACAACAATACGTTTCCCTGAGAGCAAAGACTCATTAAAGCTTTTTCTCCCAAAATCGTCTGCAATGCAATTCCTTTCCCGTCTTAATATTTCAAGAAAACCGGATAAAAGGCTTATTAAAGCAATAGACGAATTTGTCTCCGATAAATTTAGAACCTCTGTTAAGGTGAGGTTGAGAAACGCCAGGTTTGAATTTACTGAAAATAAAATTATGTTTCTGCGCTCTTTTTTTCAAAAATTAAAAGTTGAAGACAATTATTTTTTCAAATGTCTGGATTTCATGCTGGACTTTTTTGACGAAATTAAAGATGACAAAAATATATTGCAGTCCCTTTTAGATAAAAAGGAATTATATTTTCAAAACCTTCAAAAAGCATCGGGGTTTGAGGAGCTGCTGAATAAAAACAACATGGAGACATTGATATCCCGTGGAGTAAGAATCCCGCACATCAGCAAAGAGGATGCAATGCATAACATAGTAATAATAGACACAATCATTTTCGCGGTTTATGGTAAACAATATAACTTAAAATCTTAGTTTTTTGCCGCAAGTCATATTTTGAGAGGTGGAATACTTGTTTTGGTTTATTCTTGCCATTGCTACAGCATTTTGTGTAGCCACCGGCGACGCTTTGACAAAGAAGTTTTTTGGCGGGTTTTCGCCTTATGATATGGCGGTTGCCTCTTCTATTTATAGCCTTCCGTTTTTGATTATATATATTTTCTTTATTCCCATTCCACAAATAGACAGTGTGTTCTGGTGGGTTGCAATCGTTTTGATCCCTTTGGATGTCTTTGCTTTTTATCTCTACATGAAGGCCATAAAGATTTCGCCTCTTTCTATCTCAATTCCGTTTTTGTCATTTACACCGGTTTTTATGATATTAACGGGTTTTATTGTTCTTGGAGAAGTGCCTAACGGTTGGGGAATTATAGGTATAGGTTTTGTTGTGGCCGGCAGTTATTTATTAAATGTCACACAGGTAAAGTATGGCTATTTTGCTCCATTCAAGGCTGTTCTCAGGGAGCCGGGTTCCATTCTGATGCTGGTGGTTGCATTTATATATTCTTTTTTAGCTGTTTTGGGGAAAAAGGCAATCCAGCATTCTTCTCCGCTTTTTTTCGGTTTTTTTTTCCTGGCAGCTTTTGATGTAACCATTTTGATCTTATTTCCTTTTCTTAAAAAAATTAAGTGGAGAGACATATTAAAAATACCGGCAAAAGGATTTGCTGTCGGTTTGATGCTCTTTCTGCATGTATTATTCCACTCCCTTGCAATCAGTATGGTCGAAGCGGTTTATATGATTGCTGTAAAGCGCATGAGTATTCTTTTTAGTGTAGGCTATGGCTGGGTTTTATTTAAAGAAACCGATATGGGCGCGAGGATGCTTGGGGCGTTATTTATGTTTGCGGGGGTGGTATTCATTATATTGTTAGGCTGAAGCTCCCTATGAAAAAAATATTTCTTCTTACTCTGCTTGTTTTTCTTATTGCCTCTTTCAAGCCTGTCTACGGAGAACTGGTTCATGCGGGAACAGGCCCCTAATCTTGATCAGCTCTGGACATCCTTCGAAAGTTCGCTCGCGCTTTATCAGCACCGATGATTGCAATTAGGTCTTTTAACTGGAACCGGAAGCCATTATCAGGGTTGGGCTCAAGATTGTCGCCCCGAATAACTCCGACAACAGATGCCCCTGTCGTCTTTCGTATCTCAGCTTCACCGATTGATTTGCCGATGAGCGGACTTCCTGACTCGACCAATACCCACTGAAGATCAAATTGCTGTTCAGCGGTTCTGAGTTGGGTAAGAGTCTTGTAGTCACCACTCACACTAAGCAGAGGGCCAAACATCTCCTGCCTAAGAGACTCCGTGTATTGCTGGATCTCCGGCGCAGGAATACGCAGATAAACAAGTGCCTTTCGAGTCATCTCAAGTCCGGCCTCAAATTCTGGAACCACCACCTCGGTAATGTTCAGTTCCTTGAAAATCTCAAGAAACTCTAAGCCGGATGCCCTTGCCACAATGTCGACTTTACTGTTGAGCTCTTTCGCATGAACCGCTATGGCTCGTGACACAACAATTCCCGGTGTCGTAATAAGAAGCAGGCACGCTGAAGCGATCTCTGCGGCTTCAAGTACAATCTCATGGCTCGCGTCACCATACACGATCGGCATTCCTGCAAATTTAGCCTGTTCAATCCGACGCTGATCAAGCTCAATGATCACGAATTGCAGCCCTAAACGCATCAGGACCTGAGCTATCTGAGATCCTATTCGCCCGCCGCCGGCAATTACAACGTGGTTTTGCAGCCCGGCTTCCGGAAGGTTTCTTGAGTCGAGCGGCTCGTGCTTGAACCAGCGCTTCCTTAGAGCATACAGCCGTGCGGTCTGGCCTGAAACAATCGGTGTTAGCATCATAGTCAACACAGCTGCTGTCAGGACAAAAGAATAGATGTCGTTTCCAATCGAATTGGTCGAGACACCCACTTGCGCGAGCACGAACGAAAACTCGCCGATCTGGAATAGTCCAAGCCCAACAGCCAGGGGAATGATATTTCTATATTTGAACATAAGGGATACCAAAGCGAATATGCATCCTTTGCCGATGCTCACCACCAAAACAAGAACAAGTACCTGCCCGAGATGGTCCAGCAGAAAAACCGGATCAAAAAGCATCCCGACCGACGCAAAAAACAAAAGCCCGAAGAGATCCCGGACCGGGATGATGTCGCTCAACGCTTGATGGCCGTAGTCGGATTCGCTCAACACCATCCCCGCAACAAAAGCTCCAAAGGCGAACGAAAGGCCGGCGAGATATGTGACATATCCGACTCCGAGCCCGATGGCCGTGATGGCGAGCAGAAACAGCTCTCGTGAACCCAGCTTGGCTATATGCGCCATGAAGCGTGGCAACAGCCTGGTTCCAAGCAGGATCATCCCGGCAATAAAAACTGCCGCCTTTAATGTAGCATACCCGATCATGGTTAGACCAAGAGAGGGATTGTTCATCTGCGGCAGGATGATCATCAACGGGACGACTGCCAGATCCTGAACAATCAGCATCCCTATCATCACTTTACTCGACAGGGTACCGAGCCATCCTTGACTCATCAGGGTCTTGAGGATCACCATGGTGCTCGAAAGGGAGATGATGGCTCCGACCCATATAGATTGTTTCCAGCCCCATCCCATAAGGTGTCCGATGCCGAATCCAAGCCCGATGGTAAGAATGATTTGAATGGGAGTTCCGATCAGGGCCACTTTATACACCGGCTTGAGGTTCTTGAGAGAGAACTCAAGCCCAAGACCAAAAAGCAGAAGGGCAACCCCGATCTCTGCAAGCTGCTTAATTTCGTGGATACTCGAAACAGTGAGACCGACCGTATGGGGACCCATGATCACTCCGGCGAGGATGTAGCCCAGAATCAATGGCTGCCCCAGTCTTTGCAGCAATAGGCCGCTGAAAAAAGCGGTCACGACGAGGATGATGATGTCGGTGGTTATATCCATGCTGCTTTTCTACCAGCGGCCCTCCAGTGAAACTGTTGTTCTTCCAACTCGGCGAGCAGGTTCGCCTGCGTATCCGGAACACGAAAGTATTAACGCGATATGAAGATTACCGATTTCATTCGTCTCTTCAGCATAACAAGTAATTAGTGCCCACTTAAATACCAAAAATAAAGAAGATCAACAAAAAAAATACTACTATTAAGGAAGTTAGCCATTTTTAGATTCGCTCGCTATTGCGGTTTAATGGCTAACTTGAGCTGCGAGAGTATCTTTTTTTTGCCTGTTGGCGGCGTGGTTTTTCTCCCCGCAAGGCCGGGAAGACTTTCTTTTTGAGGCGAGTCACGCGCTTTTTCTTTGAAAAGAGCGCTTTAGGCATGGTGAGCCATTCTTCCTCCGGCTCGATGCAATCCAGCTTGCGGCCTATGAACTTCTCGATGGCGGGAATGTAGAAGGAATCATCCTCATCAGCGAAGCTGATCGAAGTGCCGGCAGTGCCGGCCCGGCCGGTTCGCCCGATCCGGTGCACGTAATCTTCAGGATCATGCGGCAGCATGAAATTGATAACATGATTCATGCCTTCGATGTGAATGCCGCGTCCGGCTACATCCGTTGCGACCAGTACCCGGATCTTTCCGGCTTTGAATTCATCAAGGCGTTGAATCCGCTTTTTCTGTGGAACATCACCGGAAAGCTCGGAGCAGTTTACTCCGTGGCGGGTCAACATCTCTGATAGACGTATCACCTCGTCGCGCCTGTTGCAGAAAACCAGAACCTGTTCAATGTTCTGTTTGTCGATGATATTAAAAAGGAGTGCAAATTTTTTGCTGGATGTCACGATGTAAACGATCTGTTCCACAGTTTCCACAGCGACCTGTTCCGGTTCGATGTCTATGGTTACGGAGTTACTGGTCCATTGAGAGGCGAGACGGGTAATCTGCCCGGTAAGCGTTGCGCTAAAAAGCATGGTCTGGCGCTTGCGTTTTTCCGGCGTGCTGTTGATGATCATTCGGACATCCGGGACAAAACCCATGTCGAGCATCCTGTCGGCCTCGTCGATGATCAGCACCTCGGTCTTGTTAAGGGCAATGTCGCGGTTGCGCTGAAAATCGAGCAGCCTGCCGGGCGTTGCCACAATGATATCCACCGGACCGGAACCCAGCTCCTTTTTTTGCTTTACATAATCCATACCACCGAACACGGATACTGTTTTCAGACCACAGTACTTGGAAAGCTGGCGAGCTTCATCGGAGATCTGAAGCACCAGCTCCCTGGTAGGGGCAAGAATCAATATTCGGGGCGTGCCTGGTTTTTGTTTTATCTGAAGGGGATTTTTCAGCATCCGGTTGATTACGGTAATAAGAAATGCAGCGGTCTTTCCGGTACCGGTTTGAGCCCTGCCGCTGGCATCCTTGCCGGACAGGGTGCTGGGAAGAATTTCAGCCTGTATGGGTGTACAGTACTTGAAGCCCAGGTCGAATATGGCATGGAGCAGAGGGTTGGGAAGATCAAAATCGTGAAATCGGACCCTGCCTTCTACCAATGGAACCTTGAACTGTGAAACGTCCCAACTGTCATCCATTGCAGAACCAACAGATGCTGCCGGCGCATCCTCGCTACAACGGTTTTTCTTCACTTTTTTCCAGGGGGACGCCCTGTGAAATGAACGGCTTTCCCGATCAGGACGCAACGACCCTGACTTTGGTTTAGCGGCGGATTTGTCCCCTTTCGGGAGTTTCTTTTTCATCCGAGCTTATATAACACACAACATCAATCATGGAAACAGTTAATAAGAAATATTGCAATACATCGGTTTATAAAGGAGAAATATATAACGCAGTAAACCATTAAACTTGATTAATGCAGGGGATATGTTATTTGAATTGCATGCCGAGAAAATCTCGAATAGAGATGAACTCGTAAAAAAGGTTGCAATCGGGAAAAAACAACTTATATTTCTTTGAGCACTCCTTCAAGACACGGAGATGCCGACAAGGTAAAAAAATAAAAGGAGATAAAATAATGACCGACTATTTTGATGTTATTCTATACAGTGGCGGGCATAAGGGCGCCGAGGCCGAGTTCGGAAAGCTTGCGGAGTCCTGGGGGATTCAGGAGGTTAACTTTTCGTTCAAGGGACACAATATCGAACGTACCAGAGGTGTCCGGGTGCTAAGCCCGGAAGAACTTGACAAGGGGAATGTCAGCATGGAAATAGTCTCTGCCCGCATGGGGCGAAATTATTCAAAGGCTGAAAAAATACGGAAGGTCATACAGTCTATTTTTCACATGGTCAACAATGGCTACCACGTGATAGGTGTCGGATGGATACAGCCGGATGACACCGTCAAGGGAGGAACCGGTTGGGGCGTTGAGCTTGCAAAGCTCTTTAACCGTCCGGTCAACGTATATGACCAGGAACGCAAAGCATGGTTCTCGTGGACGGATAACAAATGGATTGCTGAAACGCCCGTTATCATCGACAAAACATTTGTCGGAACAGGAACCCGAAATCTCAGTGACGAAGGCCGCAAGGCGATTCACGAACTTTTCGAAAACTCCTTTGGACCCGCAAAAAAGAATTAATCATGTTTTAGTGGCAACAAATGTGACAGGGCTATCTTGTTGAAATTGGATAGACTCGAGATAATTTTTTACACCACCGACAGAAAGGTTAAATACTTTTGATCCAGACAGCATAATGTGTGCATTATCCTTGCTTCCGCAAATTTCGGCAAATTTCGGGCCAATTGATGCCAGAGGATCAGGATTGTCAGGAATAAGATTTAACGCATTTAAATATGTATCTAATCGTTCTTTCAAAATATTAAAGTAGTCAATCTCTTTACCTGTAGATGAAGATGAGAGCATTGAAATGTTCTGAGAAAAACTTTGAACAGCATTCCAAAATGATACTGATAATTCTTTTTTTATAGAACTTTCATCCAAAAAAAACGAAATGCTCCATCCAACAGCTATAATTTTTAATAATTGAATTTCATATTTCATTAAAACCCGGTTTACATTTATATCCTCGGGCAGATTTTGTAAAATCAGCCTTATATCTGAGTGGTCAATCGCAAAGTCAAACAGATCTTCACTTGCTTTTTCAATACTAACTTTTTGTAAAGAAGATTCATCCATTATGTTCTTCAATTTTTTCACTTGAACCTTGTACGGCTTCTTCAATTGTGTAATAAATATTTTTGAACGTTTCATCAAAGCTGGCCGGAGAAAGTCTTTCGGCCTCTATAAATTTAACGACTGTTTTCCTGGCTGGTTTTAAAATTTGTTCGTCAATAGAGCCTGTTTTACATGCCTTTTCGTAAAAGAGTTTTTGTAATATTTTTTAATCGGCTAACAGAAAAATCCCTGAGTGTCAAGGAGCTATCAAACTTTTTAAGGGTACAAGGGGTCAAGGATTCAAGTAGTTATGCACTATGAAGGTAACATAATTCGTCCTCCAAGCGAGGCTAACAGTATTCTGCTGCAGGTTACTGTCGGGTGCTCACGCAACAAGTGCACATTCTGCGGCACATATAGAGGCGAACGCTTTAAAATAAAACCGGATCCCGTCATTATGGAGGATATCGCATTTGCCGCACAGTATTGCAAACGCCAGCGGCGTGTGTTTATCTGCGATGGAGATGCACTGATTGTTCCCCAAAATCGACTCCTGAAAATTTTAATAAAAATTGAAAAACAGCTCTCATGGGTAACACGGGTGGGGCTATATGCTAATGCCAAGAGCCTGAAAACAAAAACCCCTGATGAACTCAAGGCGCTGAAAGACCATGGCCTCGGTATCATTTACATGGGTCTTGAAACCGGCGACGACGTTACCTTAAAAAAAATCAACAAAGGCGCAACAGCCGGCGATATGATCCAGATGGGCATAAAGGCCCGGGCAGCTGGAATCAAACTTTCCATTACAGTGTTGCTGGGGATTGCCGGCAAAAGACGTTCCAAAATACATGCCAAGGAAACCGGACGTGTGCTTTCAGCTATAGACCCGGAACATATCGGGGCTCTCAGCCTTATGCTTATCCCAGGCACACCACTATATCAGGATTATGTGTCCGGCGAATTTACGTTGCTTGAATCTGTTGAAATGCTGGAAGAGCTTAAAGCCATGATCACTGCTACTAACCTTTCCAAGGGCCTTTTCTATGCAAATCACGCTTCCAACTATCTGCCGATAACGGCCAGGCTGCCAAAAGAAAAGGCAATAACGATTAAATTAATAGATACAGCCCTGGCAGGCAAAATAGCCTTGAAACCCGAGTATATGCGGGCCCTTTAACATCCCGGGAAATACAGGAGCCCGGGCTTAACATGGACCCTGAGCCAGGGGGCAAAAGCAGACTTGGTGAGATAAAGGAGAGCATATGACCGAAAAAGTATACAAAGCGCCTGAATCAAATCCGGTTTCGGAAAAAATCGGGAACAAAAGGCCGACTTCAATCACTATTATTTGTGTTGTTGGTTTTATTGGCGCCTTATTGTCTGTTCCTTTATTTTTTTCAGCTATCGCCAAATCTATGGGTGTTTGGTACCAATTGTATTTAGCGTTAGTAAGTATCATGGGGCTGGTATGTATGGTCGGTCTATGGAAAATGAAAAAGTGGGCGGCATATACATACGCAGGCTTTGTTAGTCTCAATCAATTTGTAATGTTAGCTATGGGCATATGGAATATTGGAGCTTTAATCATGCCTGGTGTTGTTGTTGCTTTTGCGCTGGCACATTCAAAGAAGATGAGTTAATGTGAACTTAGGGAATGTCCATAAATTTTAATTTGATCTCTTATACGAGGTTTTGCTAAAAAATATTTGAAGAATATAGGAGGAAATCATGACAAAAGCTACAGCTCGTCATATCCTGGTTGATACACAGGAAAAATGTGAAGAAATCAAAAAACAAATTGAAGAAGGTTCTGATTTTGCTGAAATGGCCAGGCAGCATTCTAAATGTCCTTCAGGGCGGCAAGGCGGAGGTGATTTAGGTGAGTTTTCACCAGGCCAAATGGTTCCGGAATTTGACAGCGTGGTATTCAGCCAGGAAACAGGAAAGGTTCATGGGCCGGTTCAAACCCAGTTTGGATATCATTTGATTGAAATTACAAATAGAAGTGATTGAGGATAAACAAAACGCAAGCCTTAAATTCTTTTTTTAATGTAAATTTGAGAATTTTGAAACAGGTTATAAATCAGACAATTACTTTTTTTCAGCATTGTCTTTAAATATTCGTCTTCTTTCAATGCCTCGACAGATAATATGATGCAGCATTTCTGAAACGTAAATTCTTGCTTTGCTTGGCATAAGCGACTCACATACCACACTTTCAACATCTTATGAAACACTTATTTTCACGGGCTCTTGCCCTGTTCGTCACGCACCTGACGTTTTTTTATTTTTTGCTTGAATAAAATACAGTCTTTGCCCTGAGTGCTTCTTTGAACTACTACCGAGGGCGCTTGAAGGCTTTTAAAATCCATAGCCAGGCAGCCATGGGGAAAGTTTTTATCCCACGTAACATAATAATGTTCACATTTGTGGCAGTCAATCATCTTCAACATCCCGCTAAGCGCCTGAGGTATTCTGATGAGCATGACATTTCCGGCTGCAATAATTATTTTTAATATAACATCATTGCAAAGAAAAATGCAAGAATTGCGTCATTCTAAAAGACTTCAAAACAGGATTCGCTCGTTATCGCGGTTCAAGAGCAGCAGTGGATCAATAAGGATGCTTTTTTGCAAATTCAAGTAAGCATTTCCGTGGGTTTCTTTTGACAGGTTTTCAATTATAATATACAGATTATCCGTACAAAAGGAGTAAAAAATCAAAGGGGGTTTTAAGGGACATGAAAGATGATAAAAGAAAAAGAACGAGGGTTCATTTTAAGACACAGGTGGTCTTAAAGACGGATATTTCTAAAATCAAGACAGATGCAAAATCCTCAGACATCAGCATGAAAGGCATGTTCATTAGTACCGACGAAAAGATCCCGGCAGGGACACCCTGTGATATAGAAATTGTGCTCTCGGGCACCACCAGCAAACTTGCCTTAAATATAGAGGGTGTGATTGCCCGCCAGGATAAGGAGGGCATTGGGATTACGTTCAACTCAATGGATGTTGACAGTTACTTTCATCTCAAAAACATTGTCATGTATAACGCCTCGGATCCGGATGCCGTCGAAGAAGAGATGTTTTCATAATTTTTATCCTTATTTAAAAATATCTTTTTAATTCTTAATATGAATTTTACATGGACGTCCCCCCTGTTTTCTCAGAATTATCATCATGATAATTGCAGCAGGCACCATTATTATTCCGATTGCCTGGGCAACAGACAGGACTCCGAAAACAGGTTCCCCCCTGAAATCGCCTCGGAATATCTCTATAAAGGAACGTGTGATCACATAAAGTATAACATAGAGCCAGAATAGCTGGCCGTCAAACTTCTTGCGTCTGCGGAAAAACCAGAGAATAACAAATATAAGCAGATTACCTGCTGCATGATAGAGCTGGGTGGGATGAAGAGGTATGCCAACAGGCGCCAGCGTGTCAAGGTTGGTAAATGTTACACCCCAGGAAAAATTACAGGCCTTGCCGTAGCAGCATCCAGCGGAAAAACAGCCCAGCCTGCCGAAAAATTGACCTAAGGCAAGTGAAAGAGCAGCTATATCCGTTGTTCTCCACAGGGGCATTTTCTTTATCTTCACGTAGACAAGGCCGACAATAAGCGCTGCGATAAAACCACCATAAAAAACAAGCCCTCCGTTCCATATCCTGAAGCTTTCCAGAATATCTGAAAGAAATATATCCGGGTTGATAAAAATATAAAACAGGCGTGAGCCGACAATGGCGGCAATCAAAACGTAAAAGGAAAGATCCATTATCCTTTCAGGATCTTCCCCCAGTCTCATGGCCTCCCTTTTTGCAAGCAAAATTCCTGCAATAAAACCCATGGCAATAAAAAACCCATAAGTATATATGGAAAAAGGCCCTAATTTTAAAAGCACTGGATGCATTATTTATTCCGGCATTTTCTTAAAGAGAATATGAAATATGAAAATAGCTATTCCGATGGTGATTGCGCTGTCGGCAACATTAAAAGCAGGCCAGTGCAAGTCTCCTATGTAGAAATCAAGGAAATCAACAACCTTGCCGAATCGTATCCTGTCGATCAGGTTGCCTGCCGCGCCGCCAAATATAAGTGCAAAGCCTGCGGCGAGCGATGAATGTGTCTTTGGAGTATTTTTATACAATAAAAAAATCAGGCACATAGCCAGAAATGAAACAATAATAAAAAACATATCCCGCACATTGGAGCTCTGGTTTGCCAAAAACCCGAAAGCGCCGCCTGCATTTTGGATATGGGTGAGGCTGAAAAACCCCGGCATAACCTCTATGGAGTGATAAAGCGGTATTTTGGCCAATATTATTGCCTTTGATATCAGATCAAAAATTACAATTATACCGGCAATGGCGGAAAGCTTTATATATTTGGTTTTATCTTTCAAATCGTTTAATAGCTCAATCCTTTAATATTTTCTTCGCACCGGTTGCAGATAGTCGGATGCTCCGGACTTGTCCCGACAGAAGTATCATGCACCCAGCACCGTTCACACTTATCACCGGCCGCAGGTTCAACCAAAATCAACAATCCTTCAATATCGTTGCTTTCATATGCGTTGGAAAGGGTTTCCTCTTTGACCAGAGAAGCCTGTGAAACAATAAAAATTGATTTTAAGTCTTCTGTATATGGATGAAGATCGTTATATAAGTCTTTATTTGCTGATATTGTAACCAAAGCATCAAGGGGATGTCCTATAAGTTTTGCGGTTCTGGCCTGCTCCAGGGCCTTTGTCACCTCGCCGCGAACTTTAAGCAGGAGCCCCCATTTTTGGGCCAGTTCTTCATCCTTTAGTTCCTCATTTACAACCGGCAGGGATGCCAGATGAATGCTTGTTTCCTTGTCTTTCCGCTCCGGCATATATGCCCAGATTTCTTCCGCGGTAAAGGAAAGAATAGGAGCCATAAGCTTTGCAATAGAATCAATTATAATATGGATGACGGTCTGGGCGCTTCTTCTTTGCGCGGATTGGGGATGGAATGTGTATAGTCTGTCCTTTAAAATATCGAGATAAAAAGCTGAAAGATCAAGGGTGCAATAATTATAAAGCCTGTGGTAGATAACATGAAATTCAAAGTTTTCATAGGCTTGCAGTGTTTCCTCGATTAATTTCTGAAGTCTGTGCAGGGCATATCTGTCGATCTCCGGCATTGATTTATATGAAACAGAGTCTTTCCCCGGGTCAAAATCATAAAGGTTGCTGAGCATAAATCTGCTTGTGTTTCTGATCTTCTTGTATGCATCGCTTAATTGTTTTAAAATACTTTCGGAAATACGTATATCCTCTTTGTAGTCGGATGCAGAAACCCAGAGACGGAGAATTTCCGCTCCGTACTGGCTGATAATTTTTTCCGGGGCTATAACATTTCCAATAGACTTGGACATCTTTTTCCCTTTTGCATCAACCACAAATCCATGGGTCAATACAGATTTATATGGCGCAGCCCCTCTTGTGCCTACAGCCGTTAGCAGAGAGCTGTGAAACCATCCCCTGTGCTGATCGCTTCCTTCAAGATAAAGATCCGCAGGCCATTTTAAATCAGAACGCTGTTCAAGAACCGCTGCATGACTGACCCCTGAGTCAAACCATACATCCAGTATATCGGTCTCTTTTATAAAAGCATCATTTCCGCATTTGCCGCACACAGCATCATGCGGCATAAGATCTTTTGCATCTTTTTCAAACCATATATCTGCGCCATGCTCTTTAAACAGCGCATACACATGATCGATTATTTCCTGGTTAATGTATATTTCCCCGCATTTATCACAGTAAAATATCGCAATGGGAACCCCCCAGGCACGCTGCCTTGAAACGCACCAGTCAGGCCGGTTTTCTATCATCCCATAAATCCTGTCTCTGCCCCAGCGCGGTATCCAGTTTACCCTGTCTATCTCATCAAGCGCCTTTTCCCTCAAACCTGTACTGTCCATAGGGATAAACCACTGGGGTGTGGCGCGAAAAATAACCGGCTTCTTGCAGCGCCAGCAATGCGGATAAGAATGCTTTATTGTTTCATCCTTAATTAAAGCTCCGGTCTCCCTGAGCCTGGCAATAATTTCTCTGTCGGCTTTAAATACAAACTGGCCATTGAAAAATTCAACATCATCGGTAAAACAACCTTTGTCATCCACCGGAGAATAGACATCCAATCCATATAAAAGACCTGCCTCATAATCTTCCTGTCCATGGCCAGGGGCAGTATGAACGCAACCTGTACCCGCATCAAGCGTTACGTGAGAGCCGAGAATAATCATGGATTCACGGTTATACAAAGGATGAAAACATTGCTTGCCTTCGAGCGTACCAGCATCAATTTCAGCAAGAATGGAAAAGTCGGGCAAACCAAAGCTCTTCATGCAATCTTCGACAAGGTCTGCGGCTAAAATAAATACTTCCCCCTCTCCTGTATCAACTGCAGCATAAACAAAAGCAGGATGCAGAGCCACTGCCAGATTTGCCGGAATAGTCCAGGGGGTAGTTGTCCATATAACAACAAAAACCTTTTTGTCTGCCAAAACCGGAATTTCCAAACCAAGATTATCCTTTAATGCGAATTTGACGAAAATCGAGGGCGACGGCTCATCCTTATATTCTATTTCAGCTTCGGCAAGGGCTGTCTTGCAACTGCAGCACCAGTAAATAGGCTTTTTGCTTCTGACAAGGCTGTTTTCAAGCGCAAACTTCCCGCATTCCCGCGCTATTATGGCTTCGTATTCATAGTCCATTGTCAGATAAGGATTCTCCCATTCGCCCATTACTCCAAGACGTTTGAATTCCTCCCGCTGAATATCAACATATTTTTCAGCATATGACCGGCACAACTTCCGAAACTCGCCATGGGAAATCTCCTTTTTCTTTAAGCCTAATTCCTTGTCAACATTATGCTCAATAGGAAGTCCGTGGCAATCCCAGCCAGGCACATATACAGCGTTAAAACCGGACATCTGCTTTGATCGTATTATAATATCTTTTAAAATCTTATTTAAAGCCGTGCCCATATGAATATTGCCATTGGCATATGGAGGACCGTCGTGTAAAATAAATGATTCACGGCCTTTGGACTCGGTTCTGATCTTATCGTATAAACAGCTTTCTTCCCATACCGCCAGCTGCTCCGGCTCATGTTTAACCAGACTTGCCTTCATGGGAAACTTTGTAACCGGAAGATTGAGCGTTTTTTTATAATCCATATTTCCTCCGAAACCAGGTTTTATTTTTAAACTTAAATGAAAAAAGTTACTGATAAAAGCATTATATGTCAAGTAAATAGAAATCCCTGAACAGGCACAATCTCAGGCACCGTCCATAAAACAGGCATAAAAAAAGGGGCCGGCTAATAAAATAGCCGGCCCCTTGATTTTATGGTGCCCGGGACGAGACTTGAACTCGTACAGAGACAATGCTCCGAGGGATTTTAAGTCCCTTGCGTCTACCAATTCCGCCACCCAGGCAAGTAGGTTAATTACTTGCTTTTATTAATATTTTGCTTTGCATGTAAAAAATCTGATTTTCATAAAAATAGCCAAAAACAACCAAACTGTACTGATTTTTCAGTACAGTTTGAGTACAGTTTGGTTGGCTATATCATAAAGATTTAATTTTGGTCAAGCGGTATAAAGAAAAACCTACCACCCTGAGAACGCAAGAAGCAGTGAGATGCATAATGGCCGGGATCACTATTTATAGCTGAGCCTATACATCAGAAAGACCCACCTGAAGCCGCAAGCGTTCGTTCACGGGCATAAAACGTGTTAAGGCGCCCTTCTCTACTCTACCTATCCCGGCCAGAGAAAGTGTCTCAGATTGCCACTAAGGATGCCTGAGACGACTATATATTGTTGAGGATGACTGCGCTATAGATGACTGCCTTTTTGTTTGTAATCAACACACCGTAATACCGTTTTTGCACCAGAGTCACAGTACAGATAATATTTGTAACCATTCCTTGAATTTGTTTTTTCTGATCGAGCCAAATCAGTTTTATTATCATTTCTGTAATCCGCTCCTCAAAATTACCTCAATTTTACACATCCAACTCATAAGATTTCACCTTGTTGCTATTATAAAAACAGAAGGCTGAAATAAAAAAGTCCCGCAAGTGCCCCTGAAGGGGTCGTTGAGTGCCCCTCACTGGGGCGTTCAGGGGTCGTTCAAGACACTAAAGGGGTCGTTAAGGGTTCCTGGTGGGGGCGTACAGGGACTTTTTCTATTATCAGAAAAATTAATCAAAATTTATTAAACGGAGGTATTAAATGAGAGGACACAGAATTGTTTTTATGGTTATCAGCTTTGTGATTTTTTTTAGCGCAACACCATCTTTTTCGAGTGATGCCTGTTCACACATCGACTTACCCGCTATATCCCGGATTGTGAATGGCGATCAGATAAATCCATTTTTCAAACAGTTGTTTTCTTCGGAAACCTCAATTGTATCCAGAAAGCCAATCAATGATTTAAAGATGTGCGAGGTAATCCTTAAAATGCAGCAAGGCGGACAATACGTGTCTTGTTATGCAGGTTCCGGTTATGTGCTGCTCGGTCGCGTTTTTAAGGATGGGCAAAGCTTGTCAGATATTACCATTTCTGACCTGAAAAAATCTGCTTTTACGTCCGTTAAACCAAAACTGGATGATCTTGCAGTTTTTACTTATACGCCAAAAGGTAAACCGATTGGCACAGTTTATATGATTACAGACCCTTTGTGCCCATTTTGCCACCGCGCGGAAAGCGGCATTATGAGCCTGGCTTCCGAATTTAATGTCGAATTAAAAGTTCTCCTGTATGGAGTGCATGGGGTAAATGGCGACAAGCGCGCGATACAGACTGTTTGCAACGGGCTTACCCTGGAAGACTACATCAAGGGGGATTGGAAAAAGAAAAATATTGATGAAGCTCAATGCGAAAAAGGGAAATTTTTGATTGAAAAAACCAAAACTGTTGTCAGCCAGCTTGGGTTAGGAGGTGTTCCCATGTTTTATCTTAATGACGGAACATCGGTAACCGGGGCTAACATGCCTGCGCTTAAAGAAATTTTGACAAAACTTCAAACAAACAAATAACAAGGAGTCACTATGACAAAGAAAGAGTTGATAGTAAAAATAACTAAAGAAACTGAACTGTCTCAACAGGCAGTATCCAGTGTTGTTGAAAGCATGATTGAACAAATCCGCTCTCTGTTAAGTCGTGGCGATAGAATTACATTATCCGGCTTTGGTACTTTTTTAACGAGAGACAGGGCACAGATGTCAGGTAGAAATCCTCAAACGGGTGAAAGTATAATTATTCCAGCTCACAGAGCTATTAAGTTTACCGCTGCAAAAAAATTGAAGGGGGCTGTCAATGATAGTTAATATTGGGCTTGATGTGGGATTTGGCGATGTGAAGATTGTTGCCAATGTGATTAATAATGAGGCGTCCGAGGTTTCGGCTGCTGATGTTACGTTAAAATACCCTACCGCTGTGGCATATGCAAAGACCGGCATTATTGGCGACCTTGGCGGCGATGGAGAAGAATATAACTTTAACGGCAGAACTTATCTTGTAGGTGAAACTGCATTGCAGTGCCAGGATCTCTTTTCAACACGGGATATTGAGTTTCTTATTACATACAGCCCGTTACTGACTTACAAGGCAATAAAAGATGTTGCTGCAGCAAAAAACATCTCTTTATCCGATCTTCTTTCAGCGCAAAAGCACCTTTGCCTGGGCATTCCGCTCGCATATTATAACAGAAGGCATGAACTCGAAAACAGCCTGTCAAATTATACTGTTTGCGGTGATATTATGTCTTTTGACGCCATTGATGTCAGAGCGCAGAGTCAGGGCGTACTGTTTGACTACATGATTGATGAGTGTAGTCAGCCTGTTGGAAATCGGATAGATGAGACCGCCCTTGTTATAGATATCGGTTTCAATACTGTTGATATACTTGGCGTTGTTGCCGGAAGGCCAAGCAAAGAATGGTCAGGGATGATCGAACATGGCGGAATATGCCGGATATGTGATGATTTGAAGAACTATCTGCAAACAGAGTTCAGCTTCAATCTTTCAGAGCAAGTTGTGAAAGACATAATCTGTAATGGATATGTGAATTTATACGGAAGCAAGAAAGACCTCTCAACGCCAATCAGAAGCTTTAAAGAAGCATATTGCGACTGGCTCATTCAAGAAATAAACTCTCGATGGGATAAGTTTCTTAAGAGAGCCGACAGGCTTATTATAGCCGGAGGCGGGGCTTATTACACTGACAATTTGCAGGAAAGGTATCCCTCTGATTTTGTAATTATTCCTGATATGCCGGAATTCGGTAACGCGAGAGGATTTTTTAAGTATCTTATGGCGGATAAAGGGAACGCATGAAAACAAAAACCATAAAGTTGACCCTTTATACACCAGAGGTTATCAAAATTATAAACGATCTTCCAAGGGGTTCCCGGTCTCTGGTCGTTGAATCAGCACTGATTGCCTACATGCAAACCGATTCGGGTCGCGCCCTGTTGAGTCCTTTGCATCATAGAAACTCTATTGGAAAAAAAGAGCATATAACTGATGACAAGGGTACAACAGATGTATTTAAAAAGCTGAAAGGCGATTTTAATTAAGATGCGGTTTGTTATCGTCAAAGGAATTGGTTTCTGTATCATCTTTCAGGCTATTGCATCTTGGGCATTTTGTTTTTGCTTTAATGAAGCAGGCGAAACCTACAATATTTCGCCTGCTTTGCTAAAGGCAATATCTCAGGTTGA
>Ga0307379_10001375_pt1 | contig 38698 bp, 45 predicted proteins | sample UN2MG_FD_202237 | JGI IMG/M metagenome (GOLD analysis project Ga0307379, IMG submission 202237) | Soil microbial communities from Risofladan, Vaasa, Finland - UN-2 | ecosystem: Environmental > Terrestrial > Soil > Coastal area > Acid sulfate soil | place: Finland: Risofladan, Vaasa | collected...
TGGTGCCCCATATGTAACTGGAACGATTACTGATTATAGAACAGCTCAAACGGTTGGAGGAACGGGTGGTACTGTTAATGATCATGGTGCCTTAAATGGACTTGGTGATGATGACCATCTTCAATATGCCCTGGTAGACGGAACTCGGGCTTTTACCATACCGGCGAGTGGGACGTTAACTTTCGACGATGCAGATAGTGATTCCCTTGCTGTTTTTAATTCCAATGGGGCCGTCGAGCTTTATTATGATGGTGATAAAAAGTTTGAAACTGACTCTACTGGAGTTATTGTAACTGGAGATATTCACTGTGATGATCTATTTACCTCAGGTGCTACTATCCATGTTGGTACGGGAGAAATTAAGTCAACAGGTGGAAATATTGAGCTTTATTATGCTGGATCTAAAAAGTTTAATACAGAAACTGATGGAGTTAAGGCAACTGGAAGTATTTATGCAACCGGAAGTGCATTGATTCTAAACTCTGGTGATAGTGGTAGTGCATATTTAAGGAATGAGGCAACGAATGATATATATATCACGGTCGGCGGACAACTTGGGTATCATTATTCATATAATGGATCGTCCAAGCTTTATCATGCTAACGTAAAGAAGCTCGAAACAACCGCTGCCGGCATATCCATCACAGACGGAGCGGCCACTGCTGCAACAATCGGCTTCACGGCAGATGATCTTTACATCACGAACAACGATGCAGACGGCAATGTGTACATCACCGCAGAGAAGACAGGCACAGGTCAATCTACCTTAATAAAGGGAGATCCCGATGGGGCAGTTGAACTTTATTATGCTGGTGTTAAAGTAGTAGAGACAACTGCAAATGGTATCACTGGTGCTGTTTGGGGTTAAATGCCTAAATATTTAGAACAAATTATAAATCTATGAATGTAGAATCTTGAAAGGAAAATACATAACATGAAAAAGAAAGATTTAATCAGTTTGTACAACGCATTGAAAAAAGTGGAAGGAAAACAATTTTCTGTAAAATTTAGTTATTTTGTAGCAAAAAATAAAGTTCTATTAAAAGATGAAATTACTGCGCTTGAAGAAGCTGCAAAGCCAAATCCTAAATTTTTGGAGTTTGATGAAAAGAGAGTAAAATTGGCTAGTGATATGGCTGATAGAGATGAAAATGGTAAACCCAAAGTTCAAAACAATAGTTTCACCATAACAGAAAAATTTAACAAATTTAGAGAAGAATTAGATGCTTTAAGAAAAAAATACAATCAAGATATTATAGATCAAGAAAAAAGTGTAAAAGAGTTTGAAGATATTCTTAATGAAGATTTCAACTATAAAGGAACTAAAATAGACTTTAAAAATATTCCAGATGAAATAGAGCCAAGTTTTTTAGAAATCCTTATTGTTGCTGATCTTATCACAGAAGAGCAAAAAGAATAAAAACAAATTAAAATATATATTACCTTCATAGGAGATTAGTTAAATGGATTTTTTCGGTATTAATTTAAAAGCAGACGTTACTGCTGAAGGAACTCCGGATTTAGGAACGATTGGTAATCCTATGGGAATTCTTCATGGTGAAGCTACTTCAGCACAATGGGCAGACCTTGCAGAAAAATATACCTGTAAGGGCGAATGTGTTAAAGGAACAGTAATGTGTGTGTCAAAAGATGTTGAGGCTGATATGGAGCCTAGTTCGGAAGATTTGCCAGCATCAATAATTGGGGTAATTTCCACTCAACCTGGTTTTAAAATGAATGACAATCTTTTGAAAGGTAATTATGTTGGACTTACAGGAAGACTTCCAGTTAGGGTAGTGGGCGCTATTAATAAAGGTGATTTTATTGTAGCAACTAAAGATGGATGTGCAAGATCTGGAAAATCTCACGAAATAGCTCATAAAATTGGTGTTTCCAATGAAACAAACTCTAGTGAAGAAATTAAATTAGTCGAATGTGTTATTAAATAAGGAGTCTCACTCATGACTGTTTCTACAGGAACCAAAGCGCTGGGCGCAAGTTACGACATCATATCAGGTGTAACCAACGGTTGGTTTAACGATGGGTGTCCTGCATGTTCATTCGGAAACCCACTTCAAAAATATGGTTGGGGAGGCGCAGCAGTTCCGGGGAGTGGATCTTTAATAACAGCAGCACAGATGAATGCCTTAATTGATAGATGTAACCTTGCCGGAGGTATAATAGAAAGTTTTTCAGTCAATATTCCTCAAATATCAGCTGGTGGAAAGATGTTTGCAAACCAATATAATCAACTAGAAGCAGCTATTATTGCCATTGGACCGCTTAAAAATAATATAGATCCAGCTGAATTATCTATATTAGCTGGAATCCAAAATTCAAGGACAACTACTTGGGGTACTCCAGACTCAACTTCAATTGATAATATAATTAGATTTGATTTTTCAGATTTTAATCATGCCAGATATTTTTGGAACTCGGGTGGAGCTATTAATATGTCGTTTGGGGCCACTGGAGGTTCAACACCAAACTATTCCAACTTTGTTACCTTGTTTTCTACAATGGGAACAATTACTCTAGATTATGAAAATACATCTCAATCTGGAACAGGAGGAGTGGTATCATCCTCTATTGGTTTTTATGATTTAACTACAGCATGGCAACAAATACTTCAACAAGATATAGGTGGATATGGATATGGTTATGGATATGGATATGGATATGGTTATTATGGTAATCAACAAATTAAATTGAATGCCAGAAGAAGTGCATCTGGAAATTATATTGAAATACAAACAGTATTGGAAGATTTTGTGACAGGAATTGTTGATGGTATTATGACTGGTACATATAATTATAGAAAACTTGATAATCAAGTATCAGGAGCTGCAACTTTGTCTATCACATCACCAGTCGTTACTGTTCAAGATAACTTCGAATAAAATTTAGATATAAAAAGGAAACCATTATGGCTGTTGTTCAAGGAAACCTAGCCCTTGCTAGCGATTTTAATACATTAAAGGATGAAGTCAATAAATGGTTTGGAGATTCTAATCCTGCTATGGTATTCGGTGCAGGCGATCAAACTTATGGTTGGGGTGGGGCCAATGCTTCTGCTGTTGTTCAAGGTAACTTAATACAAGCTTCTCAATTAAATACGTTGATTGATAGATGTAATATTGGAGAGGATATTTGCAATAGTGTGGCTGGACAACTATCTCAAGTTGTAGCTGGAAATCAAATGACAGCTGCAGAGTTTAATGCTGTTGAAAGTAAATCTGATCTTATTACAACCAATAGACTTGATATTGAAGCAGCAGAAATGTCATTAGCAGCTGGCGGAAACTCTGCAATATCAACAACATGGTCTGCGGCAATTGACTGCGAATTTAGTTACACTTTTGCTGATTTCGCTCAAGCTAGATACTTCTTTAATTCTGGCGGAGCATTCAATATTAGTGGACTTATAACAGGATATTCAATAGGAACTGGATGGGATGGTGCTGGATTCAATGAGATTTTTACAACTATGGGCACAATCTTGATGAATTATACTCAAACAACTCAATCAGGTTCTGGTGGAACTCCATCTAGTATTGGATATTATGATCTTACTACAAGTAATCAACTTATCTTTACACAAACTGGTACAAGTGCTTATACAGATGCAATTTTTGAGATCTATGCAAGACGTAATGCAACAGGAAGTATTATATATCTCTATATAACATTAACACCAGGTGCTGGAAGATCAGTTGATGGAACAACTACAATTACAACACAAAAAAGAAAACTTGATGATCAAATATCTGGTGCTGTAAGTTTAACAATAACAACACCATCTTATTCATTAATTGATGGACTATAAAATAGAGAAAGGTAGAATTGTGAAATGGATAAACGACTCGAACAAGCGCTAGATTTTTCTAATTTTAGAATGATTCTTCTAACCAGACAAGAAAACTTGAAAATGTTAATGAACAATAAATTAATGTTAAATTATGGAGGTGGATCATTTAAAGTCGATAAAGAGCTACTTACATTTGTGAGCGTGCTTATTATAAATGGTAAGAATGAAACAGTTATTATTGATACAAATGACATGCCAATACTCATCGAAGATTTAGAAGACTTCGCAAACAAAGCATCTGCTCAATATGGAAAAGCAATTGAACAATATTATAATAGTTACCAAAAACTAAACGAAGCAAGAGAAATTAGAAAGGTAATTGATTGGGATGAAGAATAAAAGAGGGTTTTTACTATATGGCTTTGGCAATAAAGATTTAGATTACGGTAAATTAGCAGTATGTTGTGCTCTTTCAATAAAAACCAACCTAAAAAACAATGACGTTACAGTAGTAATGGATGAAGGAACGAAGAAGTGGATAGAATCTTCAGTTTCAGAGAATGTTCTAAAAATTGCATTTGACAACATTGTCCTACCAAAAGAAAAATTTAGAAGCGGAAAACGAAGACATTATGACTCTCCGTGGATAACATTTAAAGCAGAATTTAATAATCAAAATAGAGTAATGGCTTATAAATATTCACCGTATGATGAAACTATTATGATAGATTCAGATTATATAGTTATGAATGATAATTTTGATGGAATTTGGGGATCAAAAGAAGATGTAATGATGAATAATAAAGCAGTTGATCTTCAAGGTAATAGATTTGGTTCTATAACTGATAGAAGATTGTCAAGGCATGGAATTCCTATGTATTGGGCAACTGTCGTATATTTTAAAAAATCTAAATACTCTGAAATATTTTTTAATTTGGTAGATTATGTAAGAGAAGAATATAATTTCTTTCAGTTTTTATATGAATTTAGTGAAGGTTTTTACCGAAATGATTTTAGTTTTAGTATTGCGGCACATATATTAAATGGTTATATAAAAAACGGAATGCCTTCATTGCCAGAAACCCCCTTATTAGCTTCTTATCAAAAAGATGCAATTGCAGGAATAAAAACCGCAAATGAAATAATATTTTTGGCTCATAAACCTAACGAATCTTGGAAATCAACGTTGGTTAATATTAAAGATATGAACGTACATATCATGAACAAGAGAGAATTATTAAGAATAAGTGATGAATATATTGATTTGTGCATGGAGAAATTATGAATAAAGGGTTTTTAGTAATGGCTCAAAATGGTCAAACTGATTATGTAAGAATGGCCTCCACTTTAGCAATGAGTTTAAAACTTTCACAATCAGAATATAATAACGTATCTATAATTGTTAATAGAGGACAAGAAATAAAACATAAAGAAATATTTGATCAGATTATTTCCATTGACAATGTAGATTCAAAATGGAAAATTGATAATAAGTGGCAATATTTTGATCTATCTCCTTACGATGAAACAATTGTGCTTGATGCAGATATGTTATTCTTTCATGATATATCTCATTGGTGGGATATATTAAGCGATAAAGAAATTGAATTTACAACACATACTAAAAATTATAGGGGTGACACTACAACATCTGATTATTACAGGAAAACATTTACTACAAATAAATTACCTAACTTACATACAGCTTTATTCTATTTCAAAAAAACAAAACTAATTGAAAAATATTTTGAAATGGTAAGATTAATCTTTGAAAACTGGAAAGAGTTTTATAAAAGATTTTTAAAAGAACCACCAAAATTTTTGAGTGGCGATGTTGCCTACGCATTGGCATCAAAAATAATCTTCAATAGAAAATGGGATAGTTTTTTGACATTTACTCACATGCGAAGCAGATTACAAGATAATGATATTGTTAGTAATTGGAACAAAGAACTGCCTTCATTTTTTACAACTTATCACGGAAGAATTGAATTGAAGATTAATAACTTTAATCAAATGTATCCGTTTCATTATATAAAAAAAGATTTTTTAAGTGAAGAGGTGGTGAAATTATATGAAGAAAAAATTTATTTATTATGATAAAGAAACAGGCGCAATAAAAGAGATTTTAGGAAAAAGAAAGCGTGGAAGAGCCCCTTATCTTGAAATAGATTTTGAATATGTAAAAGGATTCATAACCGGAGAAGTTGGAATAAACCAGTGGGTTGTTGCTTATAATACGATTGCTAAAAAATATGTCTTGTTGAAAAAAGATAATATTGTTAAATTCAGGGAAGTTCCAACCACTCCAATGAAAATCCCTTATAAGACAAATTCTATAAGCGATTTAACATTAGTTTATTATTTAGATAACGTTCTTGAAGTATCTCTCGATATGTCTAGAATATCTCCGTTATATCAAACAAATTTTAAAGATGAAGTTTGTTTTGAAAAAGGAACTGAAATTAGACTTATATTAAAAGAAAAAGATAGTGGTAATCTTTTGAAAGAGTTTGTAATTGAGGCACAAGATTTATTAGATTCAGTTCAAATATTTTTTGAATTGTATGATCATATATATCCGGATAATGTTGAATTTTTTACATATAAAATGTTTGGAAGTTATTCATGGTCAAGAGGAACAATAAAGTTAATGTCTCCAATGAAAGATAGAATTAAGTTTCATATTCATAGAGCAGACTCCAAAATAAGATCAAAAAATTTTACTTATCATTTAGTAATGACCCCAACGGAGAAAGGTTTAAAAATTATAAATAATATTGAAAATTTAAAAATGATAAGATTTTATGACTGTATTGAGTTTTATTTAGTTGATAAACATGATCCAAATATACTTTATGAAAAATTCTCTTTAAATGAAAAAGAATTACAAAAATCCGTTATTATGTTGAATTTAAAGGCTGATGCAAAAGGAAAATCAATTTTGTATAATCATAAATATATAAGTGTTTTAAAGGAAGAGTAATATGGGAGAAAGAGTTCCAGTAACTGATTTTGATATAATATTTGTATCTTATGATGAAGATAATGCGGATGAAAATTGGGCAGACCTTAAGAAAAAATGTCCTTGGGCAAAAAGGATTCATGGAGTATATGGATCAGATGCAGCACATAAAGAAGCAGCAAATGCATCTAATACAGACAGATTTATCACATGTGATGCTGATACAATAATTAAACCAGAATTTTTTAACGGAACAATGGATAAAGAAGTTGCTGAGGATATGACAAAAACTGTTAGTTGGAGTAGCAGCAATTATGTAAATGGTCTTATCTATGGTAATGGAAGTCTTAAATGTTGGACAAAATTATTTGTCTTGGGGATGAAGACTCATGAAAAATCAGACCAACCAAAAAATAAAGTTGAATTTTGTTTTGAAAAAGGATATACTCAAAAGAATGAAGTATTTTCAATAACATATCCAAATGGTTCTCCAAGGCAGGCATGGAGATCTGGCTTTCGTGAAGGCGTCAAGATGACATTGGATCAAGGAATAAAAATACCCGCCAGAAAGTTGAAAGAAAAAATATACTGGAAGAATATGATTAGATTACTGGTATGGTGTTCGGTTGGTGCAGATGTTAAGAATGGATTGTGGTGTATATATGGAGCAAGAATGGGATGTTATATGGCAAATCTAACAGATTGGGATTATATTAATGTTAGAGATTTTAAGTATTTAAATGATATGTGGGCAGAACAAGTTGCCCCAAAATTTGAATCATTTACAAGTTCATGTATGTGTACTACTAGTGGTTTCTGTTGGGACAATGATAAATTGATAGAAGAAATAAAAGATTTAGGAAGAGAAATTAGAGATCATTTGAATTTTGAAATAGCTGAGATTGATGAACATGCATCTAAATTCTTTAGAAAAATATTTGTGAATCCAGCAAGGGTTGATGTGAAATGAAGAAAGCTGTATTTGTAGTACATCAAATGGGAACCCAAGGTTCGTATCTAAACCACTTGGATCTTCAACAATATCTAAAAGATCATGAGGGGTATAAGATTAAATTTTATTGTGAAAATGTAAAGAAATTATATGATGTTATAAAAAATAGTAGGCGCTCATATGAAATAGGTGCAGGTGAGGTTAAGGTTTTAAGAAAAGATATTATTGAACCCGATCTTGTATTTACAGATTTTAAAACTCTTATAATGGCTAAGCAACTGGGACTTTTTGTAATATGTCGAAAGTTAATAGTCATGGATTCAATCGAATTAACATATCATTTGAAAGATATGAACTATGCAAGATTTTACTATCAGGTTGATGTTTATCAAGCATTACGTCATTTCTTTGCAGAAGAAGTTCTATTTCTGATGCCACCAAACAACCACAAACTATTCAAAAAGAAATATCCTGATTTAAATTCTGAAGTTTTCTATAAACATATAAATGTAGATATGTTGAAAACTTTACAGTTTGAAAACAGACCTGGTTATTTTTATAGATGGGATGATTTAAAAGGGTATGAAGATCTAGTTAAAGGAAAATTTGGGAACGATGGTTTTAATTATGAACCAGACTGGAAGTTGAAGATGGGAAGAAAGATTCCATTAAAATATAATGAAGTCGATCATATATTTGATTATGAGGCATTGGTATATAGACGTCGAAAATATCTCGAATATCAAGAGCAATTAGGCAGATTAATATTCGAGTATATTCTTTTGGGAAAGAGCGTTTATTTTCTTGATGAACCATATACAGATGATGGGCTTACAGACTATCTTAAACACTTCAACATTAGATTTAGTAAGAATATGATTATAACAACAAAGGAAGAATTAGAAAATAAAATGAGGATCTACACTGATAAACCTTGGGAATAAAAATGATAGAATATCATAAACTAGAACATGAGCATGATTTTGCAAAAAATACTGTGGTTGTTAATTGGTGTTTGCTAAATGTGTGTAATTATAAATGCTCATATTGTCCAGAGTATTTACATAGTGGGACAACTGGGTTTCCAGAACTATCTGAGATAGAATCATTCTGTACAAATGTAATTGCACACCACGAAGGTAAAAATGTATATTTTGAGTTTACAGGAGGTGAGGTTACATTTTGGAAAGACTTCCCTGAACTTGTTGACTTTTTAAAGAGTCATGAAAATGTTTATGTTGGAGTTATATCAAATGGTAGCACATCTCTGGAATGGTGGGGGAGCATAAAAAATAAACTTGATCATACATGTCTCAGTTTTCAACCACAGTTTGCTAAAAGAGACCATTATATAAAATTAACAAAACTAATAAACGGGCACATGAGAACTCATGTTAATTTAATGATGCATCCAGATTATTTTAGTCTATGTTTGGAAGTGGTTGAAGAATTGGTTGCTGATGTTCCTAACATTTCAATTGCTTTACAACCTTTATCAGTTGATTTTAAAGATGAACTCTATGATTATACAAAAGAACAACTGGACATTATTGATAAACAATTTGAATTGTTTGGTAGTAAAGTTAAATGGGATAAAAATTGGCAAATATTTAGAGGAGCGATGAAAGTTATTGGAGAAAAAGAAATGTCAACATCAGCACATCGTTTTATTACTGAGGGTATAAACCGATGGAAAGGATGGAGATGTTATGCTGGAGTTGAACAGATAGTTGTTGACACTGATGGTGTGGTATGGAGAGGGTGGTGTAAAGAGGGTGGTAATTTAGGATTCATTGAGAAATTCGTTGACCTTGCAGTTGACCCTATTGTTTGTGGTAGAGATTACTGTCATTGTAATTTTGATATAATGTGTACTAAGGAGAAAATATGAGAGTAGTATTAGCGTGTTGTCCGTCATGGTCAAATGAATTTCCACCTTATGGAATTTCTCTTTTGAAGTCAATTTTATTAAGAGCTGGGCATGATGTTAAAACATTTGACTTCAATATAGATGCATATCAATTTTTAAAGGATGATGAAATTGATTTTTGGGGCGGACAAAATTTCTTTTATTGGGAAGGTGGAGAATTTGATAGATTTATATTACCAAAAATTGATTCACTAATGGATCAATGGGTTGATTCTATTTTAGAATTTTCACCTGATTTTGTTGGATTTACTGTATATCACACAAGCATAAGATGTGTTCAATATATGGCAAAAAGAATAAGAAATAGAGATAGTTCAATAAAGATAGTATTGGGAGGGCCTCAATGTTTTACAGCTGGACAGTATCCACCTTTCTTAGGTATAGCAGATTATATAAGCACCAGTGAGGGAGAATCAGTAATACTTAAAATGTTGGAATATCCAGAAAATAGAGCATTAACTCCTTTAAAACTTACAAAAATAAATGATTTACCAATTCCGAACTATGAAGATTATGATCTAACAAAGTATAGAAAGAGAAAAGGAATATCAATGGAAGCATCAAGAGGATGCATTGCTAAATGTGCTTTTTGTATTGAAACTCACTATTGGGCATATAGATCTAAAAAAGCTGAAGTAATAGTTAACGAGATAAAAGAGTATATTAAAAAATATGGAGCTAAACATTTTAGATTTAATGACTCATTAGTAAATGGAAATATTAAAGAGTTTTATAAATTGGTCAGCATTCTAAGTGAAGAAAATCTTGGTATAACTTGGGATGGTTATGCAAGGATTGATGGAAAAATGGATCTTGACTTTATGAAAAAAATAAAAGCATCTGGTAATCAGCATTTATCATACGGAGTTGAAACTGGATCTCAGAAGGTTTTGGATTCCATGAAAAAAGGGATAACAGTTGAAGAAGTTGAACAAAATTTAATTGATGGCGAAAAAGCTGGAGTTATTGCTCACATAAATTGGATGGTTGGATTTCCTACTGAAAATGTAATAGATCATTTATATTCTTTAGCATTTTTATTTAACAATAGAAAACTAATGAATGGTATTTCTCCTGGAATGACTTGTGGCGTAGGAGATAAGGCAGAACTAAAAGTTTATGGAGAAAGATTTGATATACTTAAGGATTTTTATTGGAATAACTTTGTTACAAAAGATTTCAAAAATACTGCAATTCATAGGTTTGTTAGACTTAAATGTGTTCATATATGGTTAGGATGGTTAGGAATTTTCAATGGGCAGAATCATGAAAATTTAAAGGATCATTATTCTGTTGAATTTAAAAATAAAGAACCCATAATAGATAGGGTTGATTATAAGGATTGTATTGATTTTTCACCACAACTTGACAAAGGAACTTTTGAAACTTCTTTTTATGCAGAATATATGTCGTTCTTTTGGGCTGTATATAAAGTATATGGTCCATATAAAATGACTTTAGTTTTTGATAAAGATAAAGATATAGCAGAATTTGGTTCTATGATAGCTAAAGAGTATAGTAGTAAATCAACTTTTGAAATTGATGAAAATGGAAAATGGGATTTTACTTTACACCACAAGGTAGAAAAACATCTTGAATTTGATAATTCTGTATCAATGGAGGGAGTATTTTAATGGATGGGAATAAGCAGTTCCGAATATATAATGGAAGTGGAAAATATATGACTCTCTCTATTGATGAAGTTATTGCTAATGGAATTAACAAATGGAAGGGATGGTATTGTTCTGCTGGAGTAAGAAATTTATATATTGATTATGATGGAAATATATTTATTTGTAATACATCTAGCGCACATGCTATAGAAAGTTTTTGGAAAGATAGTTGGAGTAAAAGAGTTGAACAAATTAAAAAAGACTTAAACGACTGGACATTAAAATCTGAAGATTTTGAACCATATCGAATTGAGTGGAGAGAAATGATTTCCAAACAAAACTTCTCATTTTGGGATGACTATGTAGGTAAAATAGGAAGTACTATAGATTTTCCTTTAGAGTGGAGAAACTGTAATTATAATACATGTGCTTGTGGTGCGGATGTTGTAGTTAGTAAATCTAAAACAAAAACACACTCACAATTATTAGCGGTAACTCACAGGGGTTATGATGGACAGAAACAAACAGAACATAATATGGTTGAGGTAGTAGACTATTGTGTAGCAGCTGAAACTGATTTCCCAGTACCCTATCAAATTCTTTGGGATTTGACTCGCAGATGTAATTATAACTGTTCTTACTGTTGGCCATATGTTCATAACAAAACAGAGAAATTCCTCCCAATTGATGTAATTTTAGAAACTTGTGAAAGACTGATTTATGAGTGGGGAGGATCTGAAACAATAAGATTCAATTTTGGCGGTGGAGAACCAACATTACATCCTAACTTTATAGATATATTGAAGTATTTAAAGGAAAAAGGACAATGGATACTTGTAACTACAAATGCCTCAAGATCACCAAACTTTTGGAAGAAAGCTATTAAATATATAAATAGCGTGAACTTGAGTGCACATTTTGAATTTATTAATAAGGCTATATTCTTAGAAAACTTAAAAATTATGATGGATCATCACGATGAAGTAGATGATGATCATTGGATTGAAGTTAAACTTATGTGTCCTCCTGGTAAGGTTAAAGAGGCAGTTGAGTTTAAACAAACAATAGAAAACATTGGAAGACTGGATATAATTGGAAAAAATCAGAGAATTAAAGGTGTTTGTAGTCTTGTTCCAATAAGACGATTAGAAGCTAGCGGTGAGCTCAGCGAGTATACAGAGGAGGAGCTATGCCAACTCCAGAATCAATAAAACATTCATTTTGTCCAATACCTTGGATTCACAGCAGCACAAATGCTCGTGGATTTATTCGAATGTGCTGTATGACAAATGTAGCACCTTTTTCTTTTCTGACAAAAGAAAATGGTGATAACTATAATGCAAAAACAGATGAAATACCAAGAAATCATGAATATTATAAACTAATAAGATCAAAAATGCTAAGTGGCGAAAGACCAAAAATGTGTAGGCAGTGTTGGGTAATGGAAGATTCTGGGATGGTTAGTAATAGAGTGGCTGCAAACATTCATTTTTATCCTGAAATGGCAGAAATGGCAAGCGAATTGACAAAACAAGATGGTACAATTAATCCTAAAGATTTTCCTATAAAATACTATGATCTTAGATTAGGAAATCTATGTAACAGTAGATGTATTATTTGTAACGAAAACAATTCTAGTATGTGGGGGAAAGTTATAGACTGGAGCGATGGAAAATTAGACACTCCATACTTGAAAGAATTGATAGAAAATGCCGAGCATATTGATAGGATATATTTAACAGGCGGGGAACCAATGATAAGCAAAAATAATTGGCAATTATTAGATTTGCTTATAGAGAAAGGTTATAGCAAAAATATACATCTGGATTATAATTCAAATGGTGTGTTGATGAAAAAAGAGTTTCTTGAAAAATGGAAACACTTTAAGAATGTTGGTATTGGTTTTTCTATTGATGGAATTGGTGAAGTATATGAAAAAATTAGGTATCCTTCAAAATGGGAATCTATTGCAAAAAACCTACAATTATTTAATGACTTTGCAGGTGAAAATACTCATGCCTCATTTGCAATGACTATTCTATCTTTAAACATTTTAAATGTTATAGATTTATTTAAATGGTATTACAATAAAAAATTCACAAAAATACAAATTGAACCACATTTTAATATATTATCAAGACCTTTAGAATTGGACATTAGAAGGATTCATTTGGAGAAAAAACAAAATATAGAAAGGGAATACGAAACCTTTTATAAATGGATCGATCGTAATTGTAAGGGAGGAGAAATCCCTACAGTAAAAAGAAATTTTGCTGGTATTATTAATGCGATGTACATGGAACCATTTGATAATAATTGATTCTGTTAAAAATTGGAGAATATGATGAACCTAAGCAAATTTTTACATGATATAATGTTGGCGAATAAAAAATTTGATCTGAACTTTGATTCATTTTCAATTGGGCAACTTCAAAGTAAAGAATGGGTAGTTGAAATAATGAAAGATGTTCGTATGGTAAAGAAAATTGAATATGGAACTATATTTAATCTATGTGGATGGTATGGAATACTATCAGCTATGCTTTGGGTTAAAGATGTTCCATTTTCTACAATTAGATCGTTTGATATAGATGAAAGTTGTTTGGAAATAGCAGATCAAATCAATAAAACTAATTCAGGTGATAATTGGAGATTTAAAGCTATAACAAAAGATATATTCAATATAAATTTTGAAGGTGATACTTGGCAAGTGTGGTCTAATGCAAATAATAGAATGTGTCATCCGATAACTGATGTTCCAGATACTATAATAAATACATCCTGTGAACACACAAATCCATCTTGGTTTCAAAATATTCCAAGGGGCAAAATTGTCATACTACAATCAAATGATTTTCTAGAAGGTGATGGCCACGTAAACTGTATGACTGATTTGGATGAATTTAAAGAAGTGTACCCATTAACAGAAACGTGGTATGATGGTTCAATGAAGTTTCCAAAATATAAAAGATTTATGTTAATAGGGGTAAAATAGTGTATAAACTTGAAGAAATTAGAGCAGTTCATCTTGAGATGAGCGAAAAGTGTAATCTCGCTTGTCTTATGTGTGATAGAAATCAAAATGGCGGAGATGTAAATCCTTATTTAGAAAATAGGGAATTATCATTTAGTACTATACATAGATCATTTCCTCCATCACTGATAAAACAATTAAAAAGAGTGTATATGTGTGGAAACTATGGGGATCCAATATTAGCTCAAGATACCATGCAAATACTTAAATATTTCAGAAGTTTGAATTCTAATATGAATCTTACAGTAATAACAAATGGTTGTTCCAAACCCACACCATGGTGGCAGGAGCTAGCTGAGGTCGGCACTACGGTGAGATTTGGTATTGATGGACTTGAGGATACCCATAAAATATATCGCCAAGGAGTGATATGGAGCTTGGTTATAAGAAATGCAAAAGCATATATTGATGCTGGAGGTAATGCAATTTGGGATTATTTGGTATTTGGACACAACGAGCATCAAATTGAGGAAGCCAGACAACTATCAATAAACTTGGGGTTTAAAGAGTTTGTAGTTAAAAAGACAGGCCGATTCTTTTCAAATGTTAAACTTGAAGTAAAAGACGAACACATGGGCTTGATTAAACCAAAACTTGAAGAGAATATAAATGAATCTTTAACAAAACAAGAAGTTATAATAGAAAAGTATGGATCGATAGATACATACCTAGATCAAGCTGAAATTGATTGTAAAGTTTTAAAGAACAAAGAAATTTATATATCAGCAGAAGGAATTGTATTACCATGTTGTTGGTTAGCTGGGCAGATGTACAAATGGTATCTACCACCTCAATCTTCTCAAATATGGGAACTTATTGATAAAAATTCATTGAATATAAATGAAAAGTCATTACTTGGAATATTTGTATCAGGAATCTTTGATAAAATACAAGATACTTGGGCAAAACCTTCCATAGACGAAGGAAAATTAAGAGTGTGCGCTCTTAAGTGTGGACAGGAATTAGATCCATTTGGAGATCAATATAAATAAAGTTTTAAAGAACGGAGAAATATGTTAGTTAAAAATTCACAACAAGATATTATATACGATTTACCTAAACATTTTAAAAAAATAGGATTGAAACTATCAGGTGGTGCAGATAGTGCTATGATGGGTTATTTATTATGCAAATATATTAAAGAAGAAAGACCTGATCTAATAATAGTTCCTGTGGTTGTAGAAAAACTTATTAATAAATATCATTTTAAATTTTCCAAATTAGTATTAGATTTCTATAAAGAACAATTTCCAGATATTATTTTTGAAGACTTTCAAAAAACAGAACAGCATGAACGAGAAGATCATAATAAAGTGCAACATATTTTGTTAATTAGTCTAATGGAACAAAAAATTATTGATTGTTGTTTTACTGGGTTAACAGCAGACCCACCAGATTATGTTATTTTTAAACACAACGGTATTATATTTGAACATCCTGATAGAACAAGATGTAAAGGTCAATTTTTAAAATCTACTATTACTGCAAAAGGAACCTCTTACAAACCATTAGTAAATATAGATAAAATAGGAATTTTTGAATTATACCAACAATTTAATTTATTAGATTCTCTATTTATATTAACATATAGTTGTGAGTCAATGTCTTCTGCCCTTACTAATAATTTTGAAAGACATTGTTGGAGTTGTTGGGATTGTTCAGAACGTAAATGGGCTTTTAAAAATCCTAATAATATATTTGATTTAAAAGGAGAATCATAAATGATAAGTAAAACATTTTGTATCCTACCTTGGATACAGTTATCTACTAGACCTAATGGTCATGTAAGATTATGTTGCACTGCAAATGCATCTTCAGCAGGACCAACAAACGACAAAATATATGGGGGCGAAATAGGAATATTAAAAGAGAATAATGGGCAGCCTTCCAATTTTGGGAGTCATGATTTAACAACGTTGTGGAATAATGATTTTATGAAATACATAAGATTAACAATGTTAAAGGGGGAGATTCCACCTTCCTGTTCTAAGTGTTTCACAGAAGAAGCATCTGGTTATAGAAGTAAACGAAACTGGGAAACTATATATTGGTCAAAAAGGTTAGATGTTGATCAAATAGTTAAAGATACAAAAGAAGATGGATCTGTTCCTCCAAAAATTTATTACTTAGATTTAAGGATGGGGACTAAATGTAACTTGAAATGTATTATGTGTTCTCCGCATGATTCTTCAATGTGGGTTGGAGATTGGAAGAAATTATATCCACAGATAGAAAATGAAAGTTTGAAAGAACTATGTTCTTGGAAAAAAGATTCTGGAGGGGGAGGTTCTTATACATGGCATAAAAATAATCCTAGATTTTGGAATCAGTTATATGATCAGCTACCAAATCTAAGACAATTATATTTTGCTGGTGGTGAAGCTCTTGTAATTGAGGAACATTATACATTATTAGAAGAGATAATAAAAAGAGGGTATGGAGACCAAATTGAACTGCGATATAATTCAAATGGAATTGATATACCAGATAGACTATTTGAATTATGGGATAAGTTTTATAACGTTAGGTTTCATTTTTCAATTGATTCTATAAAAGATATGAACCACTATATAAGATATCCTACTAAATGGAATAAAATTACTGATAGTTTAAGAATTCTAGATGAATCAAAAGATAATATTGAAGTAACGATAGCGTGTGCTGTTCAAGCTTTAAATGTATATTATATTCCAGATATTATAAAATGGAAAATTGAACAAAATTTTAAGAAAATCAATTTATTCCCACTCGGTGCTGGTCTTATTAATTTTCATTTTGTATATCATCCAGCTCTTTTAAATGTAAAAGTATTGCCAAATTGGTTCAAAATAGAAGTTAAAGATAAATTTGAAAAGTTTTATGACTGGTTAATTAATAATTATAGAAACGATGATGAATTTATAGAAAGTGGCCACGGTATCAAAAAATTAAAGGGTATAGTAAAGTTTATGTTTTCACAAAGTTGGGCAAGAAGATTGCCAGAGTTCCAAGAATATATTAATCTTTTAGATAATATAAGAAATACTAACTTCAGAGAAACATTTCCTGAAATGGAGAGAATTTTAGATGAGTAATACATTTTGTCCTTTACCTTGGATGCAAGTTAGTATTAAACCATCTGGTATGATGACTACTTGTTGTGTTATGAGAGCATTAACCAAAAATATAAAAGAAAGTAAAGAATACATTCAAACCAATAAAGAAATATCAAAACAAATGTTTGATGGAAAAATTCCATATAGCAGACTATATTGGGAATTTAATAACACCCACTATTTATGTGGTAGTGAGTCAATATTAGATGTTCTTAATGCTGATTTATTAAAGACCGTCAGATTAGATATGCTATCTGGAAAAAAGAACTCAGCTTGTAATACTTGCTGGTCGAGAGAGAGATATTCAAAGGGAAAAATTAGTGTTAGAATTAGAATGGGTCTCCATTGGCAAGAAGATATGAACATTGATATTGCAAGAAAAATTACGGCAGAAGATGGTTCAATAGATCCGACAAATATTAAACAACTAGAATTGAGACTTGGTAACAATTGTAATTTAAAATGTATAACATGCCATCCAGGGCATTCAACTGGATGGTATTCTGATTGGAAAATACTATCAGAAAAGAAATCATTTTGGACTCAAGATGGAAGTGATGTTGATGAATTTATGTTTGGCGGTATGCTTTATAGGATGAATGATGAAACTTCTTTCAAGTGGTATGAAACAGATTTATTCAAAAAAGATTTTGATAATATATTTAAAGGAATAAAAGAAATTTATTGGGCAGGTGGCGAACCACTACTTAGCAAAGAGCATTTCAATATATTACAAAAGTTAATAGATTATGATTTAGCCAAAAATGTCAATTTACGTTATGATTCTAACATTACTTATATACCAACCAGATTAATTGAAATGTGGAAGAAATTTAAATGGGTTGGGATTCAGGGAAGTATTGATGATATTGGTATAAGGAATGATTATATTAGATATCCTAGTAAATGGGATACTATTAAAAATAATCTGATTATGCTAGATAAGGTTGATCCAGACTTATGTAAATCTGGAACAACTTTAAGTTGTTATAATATATTAACATTTTTAGATTTTCCAAAATGGGCGAAGACTAATATGAGTAGGAATTTTTGGGAAAATATGCACTTTAAACATGTTCTTGCTCCATTTCATCTATCTCCAGGAATACTTCCTAAATTTATAAAAGTAAAAGCAATACAAAAAATTGATGATTATCTTTCTTCCTTAGATGGCCCACCAAAAGATAGTCTTGCTTATATAAAAATTGATATGTTTAAGAATTACCTTATTGAAAAAATAGATTTTTTTGATAAAAGTTTTTACGATGGTTTTCTTGAACACACCAGAAATATTGACTTACTTAGACCAATAAAATTCAAAGACTGCTTTCCAGAATTATGGAAAATGATAAGGAGCGATCTCAATGAATAAGAAAATAATCATAGCCGGAAATAAATATTATGGACTATCTAAATCGTTGAATATTACCTTTCCAGGTGCAACTTTTTGTAGCAGATCAAATGGTGAATTTAATTTTTTTAATAAAGAATCTGTACTACAGTTTGCTGAACTAAGTTTAGACTATGACGTTTGTATTTTTTGCTCTTATATTCCACATTTTTATCAAATACTGTTATTAGAAAAAGTGTGGAATGTATGGAGCGAATCTAAGAAAAAAGGGCAAATGATAGTTTTAGGAAGTACAGCTGATAACTCTCCAAGGAGAATGTTGTACTCAATTGAAAAAAGAGCTTTAAGAGATTTTTGTAGAGTGTATGGCAAATCAGCATCAGGTGGTGGACCAGAATTATATAAAGGAAATGGAATACGAATAACATATGTTGCCCCAGGCATGTTAGATCTTCCAAAACAACTGGAAAAACATGGGGAAAAAATTGCTAAGTTAGACACTGGATATTTATCTGATATTATTAAGTGGTTAGTTGAACAGCCAGACAACATTAATATATATGATATAAGTATGGATCCGGTACAACAATGAAATATTTAGATATAACAGAAGTTAAATCATTGAACATAGAACACACAAGTATGTGTAATCTGTTATGTCCACAATGTGCCAGGATTGTTGATGGAAAAGTAAACCAAGAATTATTAATGAAAAGGATGTCTATAAATGAATACAAAAGACTTTTACCTGTCAATTTATGTAGGCAGATAGAACATATATTCTTTTGTGGAAATTATGGGGATCCTCTCATTGATCCTCTATTCTTTGATTGTGCTGAATATCTAGTTGAAAATGGAGTCAGACTAACTATTTATACAAATGGAAGTTTAAGATCTGCAAGGTGGTGGGATCTTTTCGCAACGATGTTGAGTGATAAGTGTAAGGTTGTTTTTGCAATTGATGGTCTTAGAGACACCAACCACATTTATAGAATAAATGCAAATTTCGATCAAATTATGATAAATGCAGAATATTTTATAAATGCAGGAGGAAATGCTAGATGGGACTATTTAGTATTTGATCATAACGAACATCAAGTTGAGGAAGCAAGACAACTGGCATCAGATATGGGATTCAAAACATTTAATGAAAAACAAACGAAAAGATTTATAGACAATGAAAACTACAAAACTGATAAAGGTGAAGGAGATTTTGGAAAAATAGTTAAAAAGTATGGATCTTGGCTTGAATATATAAATCAAACAGAAATAACATGTAAATATAAACAAGGTGGGATATTATATATAGATTATGAATTAAACTTATGGCCATGTTGTTGGGTAGGAGCTCCAAGATATTTTCATGGGTATGATAATATACAAAAGGACCAATTATACAAACTGATATCTAAATATGGAGATGGATTTAATTCACTAGTTGATAAGAGTATAGAAGAAGTGTTGAATCATCCATGGTTTGCTGAAGATCTCGCCAAGAGCTGGACAAAACAAATGTGTAGTGGAAAACTAATGACTTGTGGGAGAACCTGTGGTACTGAATATAAATTCTCAAGCGGAGATGTGTCTAATAAAAAGGAAACTGAATTATGAGTGATACGTGGTGCAGTTTAGCATGGAATCATCATTTTATAGGGCCTGGTGGGAATTGTAAACCATGCTGTAGATTTAAAGGTCAAGATGTGCCTCCTGAGAATAACCTTTATCATAATGATTTAGAAGGATTATTTAATAATAATTTTATGGAAGATTTAAGAGATAAGATGATGAAAGGAATTAGAATCCCTGGTTGTTCTAAGTGTTATGAGGAAGAAGACTCTAAGAAAACTGCAAGTCTTAGGGAGATATATAATCGTAATGATTTTCTAACAGGATCAATAAGACCAAACAAACCTTACATTTCATTTCTTGAATCTGCATTTTCCAATGTGTGTGATCTTCAATGTGTTATGTGTGGTCCTTATTTCAGTACATCGTGGAGTAAGCAGGATCTTACAGGAATTGATGATTTAGTTAAACCATATGGTAGAATAAATATTGATCTAGAAAGTATAAGATCAGTCATTAAAGATCTTATTCATATGAAATTCACTGGAGGAGAACCATTATTAATAAATGAATACCAAGAGATGTTAGAAGAGAGGATAAAACATCAAGGAATTGAAAATGTATTCTTGAACTATTCAACAAATTTAATGCGGTTTCCAAAGGAAAACATACTCAATATATGGAAAAAAGTTAAATTTGTTGAGGTAGCAACATCTTTTGATGGAGTTGGAAAGGTAATCGAATATGTTAGATATCCATCAAAATGGGAAGTGGTAGAAGAAAATCTCATTAGATATATGGTATTGAGTAATACTATGGATGTAAGAGTTGGTATGAGATCAACTATTATGCCATACAATATACTCGATTTACCCAATATGTTTGATTGGTGGATTAAAAGCATTAATAAATATTATAAAACTCAATTTAATGAAAACAGTTGGATTAATCCAACTCACGTAGCACAACCAATTCAACTTACACTGAAAGTATTACCAAAGAAATGTAAAGATTTAATAACAGAGAGGTTATGGGATAAGGGGATAAATAAAAAGATAACAAATTCTATGAACCATCTATGTAACTATATGAATAGCGAAGATCATAGTCATCTTCTTGATGACTTCAAACGATATACAAAAGTTATGGATAAACGAGGACTAACTTTTGAAGAAATATACCCGGAGATATACAATGATTTATAATAAATTTTATGTTGATAAACGACCTTATATTTGTGTTGGATTTTCAATTGGAAGTATATGTAATTACTCATGTAGTTATTGTTTCGTTAAAAATGAATATTATGGAAGTCATTCTTTTGTAAAATATGAACCTTTCTTTAATTTTATAAAAAAATTGAAGAAAAAATATCCAGATAAAAAAATTGATGTTACTTTAATTGGAGGTGAGCCTACTATATGGGGAGATTTTGAAAATTTTATCAGAGAATGTAAAATTCAAGGTATTTCTATTAGATTAATAAGTAATGGATCTAGATCATTAAAATGGTGGGATTCTATACTTGATATGATTGATTATTTAATTATAAGCTATCATACTGAATATGCTAATGAAGAACACATAACCGAATTAATGAAGTTAGTAGTTAATAAAAGAATAATCTCGCAAATTAGTTTTATGATGCAACCAGAAAATTTCTTTGAAAATGTAGAGCTAGCAAAAAGAATTTCTAAAAATGCAAAATGTTTTATACTATTAAAATTTTTAAGAGAAGTCTTAACATCGGATTTATTTGATTATACAGAAGATCAATTAAAATATTTAGTAAAAAATAGAGCAATTGGAGTAAAATATTTAGAAAATGATAGATATGATGTTAAAATTTATAGTGAATCTGATGAAGGTATTGTAAAACATAATAATGTAAATGAAGTAGTTTTTAAAAAAATCAATAGATGGAAAGGTTGGGAATGTACTGCAGGCATTGATAATTTTTGTATAGATTATAATCAAAATTTATTTGTCTGCAATCTAACTGATCAAGAGGATGCTTTAATTGGCAATATTGAAGATGATGATTATGAACTCCCTGATAAACCTTTTATATGCAAAAAAGAAGAATGTACTTGTTTACAGGATATATTGGAGTGTAATAAAAAGAGGATTATAACATGAAATTTTCTGATATGCCTTTTGATAAGATGGTTAAGGTTGGAAATAAACATTATTTACGTGAGAATTGGTTTAGTGTAAATTGGCTCCTTGGAAGGTATTGTAATTATTCGTGTTCATACTGTTGGCCATATGCTAATACTAAAGTTAAAGATCATAGACCAATTGGGATTATAAAAAAGACTATTGATCTTATTTTTAACCAATCCAGAGAAAGAGGGTTTGATAAGTTTTCATTTTCATTTAGTGGAGGAGAGCCAACATTTCACCCAGACTTCTTTGAAATTGTAAAACATATAAAAACTGAGGAAATTTCAAAAATCAATTTAACTTCAAACTGTAGTAGAAGTTTAAAATGGATGGAACAATTAGCCAAATATGCAAAAGATTTATCTGTTACTGCTTCATTCCATGTAGAATTTGCTGATCCTAAAGAATTCTTAAAAAAAGTTAAATTTCTAAAAGAAGCTGGTGCTAGAATACAAATTAATATAGTCCTTCTAAATGAAAACTTTGATAAAATGTGGAATCATGCACAGTATTTTTATGATCACGGCATATCAGTTCAAGCTAAAATTCAAATTGACTATGTTAATGGCACTACAATTGAACGGAAATATACTGATGAACAACTTAATAAAATTTGGAATGGTTTCCCAAGAATAACCAAGAGTGAATATATATTTGAGATGACAGATGACAGTGGAAGGATCTATCTTGTTGATAATGCTGAAAGAGCTCTTGGACTTGGTTTCAATAGATTTAAAGGATGGTTATGTGATGCTGGTTATAGAAGTATTATTTTAACTGAACCCAATGGAAACATTATGAGGCACTATATGTGTTTAGACAAGCCTCTTGGTCATATTGAAACTGGTTTTAAATTATATGATGGGCCAAGAGAATGTATAACAGAAATTTGTGGTAGTTGTGCTGATTGTAAAATACCAAAATATAAGGAGAAATCATGTTATTCTGCCCCTTACCTTGGATCTTTCAAGCAGTAAGAAACAATGGAGATGTTAGAGTGTGTTGCCAAGCGAATCAAGGACCAGATAGAGGATTAATTCGTAAACCTGATAATACTATCTATAATGCTGAAGTTGATGATCTTGTTGAAGCTAGAAACGCACAGAAGATGAAAGACATAAGAGTTGCTATGATAAATGATAAATGGCATCCTGATTGTGTTAGATGTGAAAAAGAAGAAGCAAGCGGTATACGTTCAAGGTTTACATATGAAGAAGAATTGTGGAGACATTATATTACAGCAGACGGTGCAAGGATTCGAACTGAACCGGATGGTACAATAAATACAGATTCAATACCTGTTGTATATTATGATCTAAGGTTTGGGAATCATTGTAATTTGAAATGTAGATCATGTGGTCCAACTGATAGTGATGCTTGGTATGGTGATCAAGTCAAAGTATGGGGTGACACTTATTACGATACAGCATGCGAGATGAAAATCATTAAAATTGATGGAAAATATCAGGTAGAGAATGACATATATAAATGGTATGAAAATGAAGGATTTTGGGATCATTTAAATAATGAGATGCCAAACATTCAACATGTCCATATGGTTGGAGGAGAACCACTATTAATAAATCAACAATTTGATTTTCTTGAACGATGTATTGATAGAGGATATGCTCATAGGATTTCAATTGAACATAACTCAAACATTACATATATTCCAGACAAAGCGTGGGACATATGGAAACAATTCAAAATGATAAAAATTGGTACAAGCATTGATGGTGTGGGTAAGGTGAATGATTATATCAGATACCCAAGTAAGTGGGAGAAGATAGAGTCTAATTTAAGGAAACTCGATGAAGCAGAAGGGAACTTTCAAATATGGCTTGCAATAACAGTTCAGGCAATGAATATCCTGCATTTACCAGAGATATTCAAATGGAAAGAAGATCAAAAATTCAAAAGAGTTAATGCCGCCGCCTGGCAACCAATTGCATCTCTTCATCCATTACATTCGCCTGACTTTTTAAGTGCAAAAGTATTCCCACTTAAAGTCAAAATAAAAATAGCTGATGAATTAGTCAAGGCACAATTTAATGAAAATAAAGATGAAGCTAAAGCATTATTAGATCAATATGTTTCATTTATGTTTCAAGAGGATTATTCACATAGGTTTGATAAGTTTTGGGAATATACAAACAAGCTTGATGAAATAAGAGGGCAGAAGCTTCAAGATTACATACCTGAATTATATGAATTGATAGGAGAGTGATGAATACATTATTTATTCAGTTTTATTCAAAGACTAGTAGTGCTCCATGGTGTTATGAATTGGGCAATGGATTCTCTGATACATATGATTTATGTAAAAGTAAAGGAGATTTTTATTGGATCAAACATTCTCATACTGATGAGTTTATAAACACAGATCTCCCAATTAATAAAGGAACCATCTATATAAGTTGTTTGTTTTTGAAACATTTATATAGAGCCTACATGTGGTCAGAAAAATATCCTGATATAAATTTCATCGTTGGAGGTCCGGCAGCATCTGACTATGTTTTAGAAGGAATGCTTCCAAATAATATAACAATAACTACAAAAAGTGTTGAAAATTGGTTTGGGGTACCAAATTTTTCTGGCAGATGGAATCTTCAAATTCCTTCTGAAATACCAGAGAATAATACAATATATTTTACATATTTAATTGATAATATTTGTTATTGGGGAAGGTGTAATTACTGCTCATATATAGAATCAAAACTAAAAACTTCTGTTAGGATTAGACCATCCTCTGATTTTGAATTTAAAGATATAAAATATAATGGGAACATAATGATAAGACTCGGAACAGAAGCAATCACATCTCAACATATAAAAACTATGTTGCCAAATCTTCCAAAGATTGATGGACTTGATGGATATAGAGTATTTTTCAGGGCAGGTAGTAAAGAACTTGAAGTTATGAGAACATTTGAAAATTTAGATAGTATGGAAGATGTAAGATTTAATATAGGAATAGAATATCCTACCGATAGAATGTGGAACTATATGAAGAAAGGATATAAACTTAACGAGGTCTTAGAACTTTTAAATATAATAAAGAAAAATCTTTATTTGACAATGATGTTGGGGTGGAATAACTTGATAAAGAAAGACATTATAGATTTAGAGGAATTTATGAAAATGATTCCAGAAAGAGGAAAGAGTTCATCCATAACAGTACGTAAGCTATTTGCTATGCCGGGAACATATATACATGAAGTATATGAAAGAGGTAAAGAAGAAAGAATAGGTCCATTCTATGCGGGGTTTGACCCAAAATTAAATAACGAACAGATCGAACTGAATACTAAAGCAAAAGAAATCATATTTAAATATGCAAAAGAGAAGGGATATTATATACAATCTAGGAGAATCTAAATGTCATACGATTTTACAAAAATTCCTCTTGATAGAATAGAGAGAGTTGGACAAATTAGCATGTTATACAGCGATATGTTTACAGTTAGTTGGTTGCTTGGAAGATATTGTAACTATAAATGCAGTTACTGTTGGGCTCATGGAAGAGCTGATAAACCTGATCACAGACCAACAGAATTGTGCTTATATACTATTGATGAGATTAAAAAGCAAGCAAGAGCGAGAGGATTCAATTCATTTCATTTTAGTTTGTCAGGTGGCGAACCAACATTACATCCAGGATATCTTGAAATATTAGAGATGCTTTCTGATGATATGGGTAACTATACATCTATACATATGACCACCAATTTGTCACGTGGATTTAAATGGTTTGGTAATTACGTAGACAAGGCAATCAAATTTGATAGAGCATCAATTACAGCGAGTTTGCATAGAGAATACGTTAAAGATAAAAGTGTATTTGCAAATAAACTATTATTCTTAAAAAGATATGGCATAAAGATAACTATAAATATGGTTATGGTGCCACAGGTGTTTGATGAACTATATGATATAGCTAAATACTTCTATGACAAGGGATTAAATGTGACTCTGAAACCACAAAGTGATCCTCATGCTAGTTATATAGTTAAAGGATATACTGACGATCAATTAGCAATTTTGCATAATGGAATGCCTCAATCAGACGGACCGAAACCAACTATGCAGGTGGAATTGATGGATGATACTGGATTTAAATGGTATATGGATCAAGCTGAAAGGTTCAATGCTTTTAACTTTAATTGCTTCAAAGGGTGGAAGTGTTCATCAGGTTATCGAAGCATAATTATAAGAGAACCATGTGGTAGCATCAAAAGATCATATTCATGTATTGATGGACCTCTCGGTAATATCGAAACAGGATTCAAATTATTTGATGAACCAAAAGAATGTATTTCACCATCATGTGTCTCATCTGCTGACTCGAAGATACCCAAGAGAAAAAAAGATTCAACTTTAGAACTATGGAGGATGAATGATTAATAGATTATTTATTCAGTTTTATTCTGAAGTCGATGGAATAATTGATATTGGAAATGGATTTTCAGATACATATGATTACTGTAAAAATATAGGTGACATAGTTTGGATAGACCATAGCTTAAAAGAAAATATTCTGCCGATAGACACAGGAGAAGTTTATGTTAGTGCTGTGTATCTATCTCATTTGTTTCAAGTAATCTTATGGGCAGAGAGATATGAAAACATAAACTTTATAGTTGGAGGCCCTGTCTTAATATCAGATTTTCTTGTGCAGAATGATCCTCTTCCACCAAATTTAAAAATGGTTAAGTGCAGTGTTGAAGAACATTTTGGAATACCAAATTTCTCATATTCTTGGAAGTTAGATGTTCCAAAGAAGTTAGAAAATAAGATTATACACTTCTGTTATATCTTAGATAGAGATTGTTATTGGCACAAGTGTATATTTTGCCCATACAAAAATCAAACTGTAAAGTTTAGAAATAGAAAAAAGTTAGACTTTGAATTTCAAAATGTTGATCATAAAAATATGATGGTGAGGATAGGGACAGATTCATTAACTCCAAGAACTATAAGATCTCTTATCCCAAACCTTCCAATTGACAATAAGTTTAAAAAATATAGAGCATTCCTTAGAGCAACATATGATAATGCTAAAGCATTGGAAGAGGTTTTAGTTGAAGGATTTCCAATAAAGTTTGGTATAGGAGTAGAGTTTCCAGTAGATAGAATGCTTCAATTCATGAGGAAAGGATCTACCTCTATAGAAATTCTCAAAATGCTTATTCTATTGCAAGAAAAGAAGGTATGCGCACATATGAATTTTATTTCTGGTTGGAATAATCTTATATCAGAAGATTTAATACAGCTTGAAGATTTTCTAAAAAGTATGCCAAAATATGATGGCTTTACATATTTGATTTCTAGATTAACTATTTTTAATAACACCATTTTGAATGATATATGTGAGAAGGGAGAAGAAATAAAGGTAGGGCCATTTAGTTTAGGATTCTATCCAAAATTAAACGAAGAACAAAAGAAATTAAATGACGAAGCCACAAATATGTTACTTCACTACCTTGATTTAAAGTATAAGAAGATGATAACATCTACCATATAGGTTCAAAATATTAACAATAGGAACAAACAATAAAGGAAATTATGATGAATGGTAAATATATAACAGAAAACTTTGAAGATTATTTTGATGATATATATGGATTGTGTTTAGAGTGTGAAAGAGATCCAAAAGAAAAAGAAGACACAATAAAAAATATGTCAACTAAAGATTGGGAAAATAATTCTAGCAGTGTTCTATACAGAATTTATAAAAAGAAGATGTTTCATGATGGAAATGGATTAGTAACTCTTGTCTATGATGAAAATAAACTAGTCGGGATAAGTGCAGTCGAAAGATGGCCTGATAATCCCAAAGAGTGTGCTATCTTAGCTAAGAGATTATATATCCTTAAAACTTATAGAAATAAAAACCTATTCCATAATTACATACTTAATAAACAAATAGATTGGTGCAAAGAGAATGAAATTAAACTTGGAGTTATAACCATTAATGAATATCAGAAAGACAGAGCTCTTAAATTAGTTAACAGATTATTGACAGGTAATGCAAAGCAGTTTATTGAGAAATCTCCTTTAGAAGAATGGGATATGTATCCACATACAGTTGAGATATATGACACACAACAATACTTTATCTACTCATTTTTTGATCCAGAATATATATATGTTTCAGATGTAGATTCTCTCTTGAAGTTACCAGAAAGTAGAATCAGAAAAAATTCAAAGGAGTTTCGCAGAAAAGCAGATATCTATCATAGGTATTGGGTAAGAAAAAATAAAAGGGCGGCCGGATGCAAGTAATAATCTTTACAGATATAAATGGAAACTATGGATTTGGAAGAAACCTTGGTGCATATACTATCGCCAGTTACCTAAGGCAGAATAGAATAACAGTTCAAGTAGTTGATTTCTTTTCTTCTCTAACAAAGGATGAAGTCAATCAAATAGCTGATAAATATGTATCAATTGATACGTCATTAGTATGCTTTTCAAATACATTTTTTCAAAGTATAAGTTCATCTCATAACCAGCATAAAACTGATGTTATAGATAAGTATTATTCTGCAAAGTATTTTCCACATTCAGATGAATATATGGTTGAAATGATTGATTATATTTGCAGTATAAATCCAAACATAAAATTTGTTATGGGTGGAAAGAAAACCAGACTTAATAAGGATCATCATCTAATAGATCATTGGATAGTGGGTGATGGAGAAGTAAGTATTTTAAAATTAATAAGAGGAGAGACAAAAGAGAAGATTTTAAGATACCCATATAAAGGGTTTGAATACTTTAATATGATCTGGTCAGAAAATGATTTTATTTTAGAGGATGAAGCTCTGCCAATTGAATTTTCAAGAGGATGCCCATTTAGATGTGCTTTTTGTGCTACAGAAAAGAGAAGAATTGACGAAGGAATAAAACCTATAGAAACAATCAAAAAAGAGCTGTTGGATAATTATGAAAGGTTTGGAACCACTCGTTATATGGTTGTTGATTTAACTTTTAATGAAACACCAGAAAGAACTAAAGCATATTGTAATGTATTTAAATCAATGCCATTTAAAATGGAATATAGTGCTGTTGCAAGATTAGATATGTTGTACAGACATCCTTGGATGGTAGATGAGATGCTTGAGGCAGGAGCAAAAGCTATTTGGTTTGGTATAGAATCATTTAATCCTAAAGCTCTTAGTAGTATGAAAAAATTAACAGTTGATCCTGACAAACTAAAAGAGTTTACATATGTTTTAAAAGAAAAATGGGGAGATGAAGTAGTATTCGGTTCCCTTTTTATAGTTGGGTTGCCTGGAGAAAGAGAAGACAGCTTACAAGAGACAGTTGAATGGTTAACAGATGAAAATTGTCCACTAGATGGTGCAGCATTTTATCCATTATCTATTAGGGAACCAGGTCATGAAGATCAAATTTATTCATTCATAGCAAATGATATGAAAAAATATGGATATTTATGGCATCAAGGAGAATGGGTTAACATTCATACAGGCATGACCCAAAGAAAAGCTGTAGATCTTGCAATTAAATACTCTGACGAAATACTTAAGCATAGGAGACTACCTCCAGTCTATTTCTATACATCAAGACTAAAGACTTTGGGATTTACAGATAAAGAAATGAGAGATATGAAAATGGACTACAAAGAGTCATTCCTTAAATCTGAAACCAGGAGAGGGATGCTAAAAGATAAGTATCTTCAACTTTTATTAAAATGAATGTAGTTATATTTACAGACATTAATGGAACGTATGGTTTTTCAAGAAATCTTGGAGCATATACTATAGCAAGTAAGTTAAGAGAATACAATTTGACAGTTCAAGTAATAGATTTCTTTGCAAGTGTTACACTTGAAGATTTACAATTAATAATAGACAAATTTGTTGATAACGATACATTTGCAGTAGCATTTTCAACATCATATTTCAAAGAGAACAAGAATATAAATAGTTATGTCGAAGCAAGAAACAGATGGCTACAATGTGACTCTATCCCTCAAGGAAAAGAATGGCTATCTAAACTTATAGAACTATTTCTGAATAAAAACTCAAACATAAAGTTCATAATTGGAGGAACACAAGCGAGGCGAACAACTCAAAGATTAGAAGGTATTGATCACTGGGTTATAGGAGAGTCAGAAAACATTGTTGATGTTATAAAAGATATACCTCATAAGATTATAGTCAATTTAAAATATAAGGATTTCTATAAGTCAAAAATGAGATGGCACAAATCTGATATACTTTTAGAGGATGAATGTCTTCCTATCGAATTTGAACGGGGATGCCCATTTAATTGTTCGTTCTGTGCTTTAGATAGACCGGGAAGTCCATCAGTTAAGGACGTTGAAGTTGTTAAAGATGAGCTGTTGTATAACTATGAAAACTTTGGTATAACTAAATATATGATAGCAGATTTAACTTTTACATCTTCTAGAAAAAAGATAGAAAGATTTTGTAATATGTTTTTATCTTTACCATTTAAAATAGAATGGTTAGCAATGGGAAACCTATTCATTTTTAATAAATTTCCTCACTTGAGAGAAGTTTTCTTAGAGTCTGGATGTTCCTCTATGTTTTTTGGTGTTGAATCTCTTAATGATGAAACTCTATTAACTATAAATAAATTATTAACATCAGAACAAATGAAGGATACTCTTTATAGTTTGAGAGAAAAATGGGTTAACAAAATCCATATGTTTGCATCATTTATAGTTGGGTTACCCTTTGAAACTGAGAATAGTATATGTGAAACTGTTGAGTGGTTAAAAAATAGTCCATTAGATTCATATTTAATGAGCAGATACTACATTCAAACTGAGTATTCACAATACAAAAATTTCTCTTATATTGAAAGGAACTTAAACAAATATGGGTATAGGATTGTTGATGGAAAATGGGTTAATGATATTACCGGGATGAGTGAAGATGCATCTAATGAAATAGTGAGAGGAGTGGGTGGTTGTAATATATACTCATATTATATGATGAGGATGAAGAATCTTGGATATTCATATCAAGATGTATGGAATGTTTCAATGGATTATAAGGAATCATTTGTTGATTCTGAAAAGAGAAAAGAAGGTGTAAGACAAAAGTATATGGGGGAACTATTAAGATGAAAGAATTTAGAATAGAAGACAATCCCTATAGATATCTATACGTAGATATAACATTAAAATGTAATATGAACTGTAACATATGCTGTAGTGCAGAAAAACGTGATTCTGATATGACTATTGAATACTTTGAAGAAGTATGCAAAAGATTAAAGAAAAAGGTTGTCTTTAGAATAATTGGAGGTGAACCAACACTACATCCTGATTTCTTTGAGTTCATTAGGGTTGCAAATAGATATAGACATCATATAACAATATGTACAAACGGAAAGACATTATCAGACTATGAATATGCAAAAACTCTAAAGAATCTTGATGTTGACTTCCCTAAGAAACTTGGAGATCCTTTTATAATGATTATGGATATGAGTGGGGGGTTAACTAATGATGATTTTTATGAAGAAATACAAGGTAAAAAATGTGCTTTAATGAAAACAACTGCTTTATTGAATATGTTAGATTTGGACTACAAAAGAATTGCAATTACTGCTATAATTGTAAGAGGTCTTAATGAAGTAGTTATACCTGAACTCCTTATGTTGGGAGAAAAACATAAAGCAGTAAGAGCAGTTCATTTTAGAAATATGGCAAAGGTTGGGAGATGGGTTGATACAGAACCTTATGAACTTGATGAACTAAAAGATTTACTTAAGCAACATATGGGAGATGAAGCAGTAGATAATCCATATAAAATACTAAAAGGAGTCACAGCTCCCAAGGGAATGAAATGTCATAACTGTTGTTATCAGTTTCAAAAAGATCTCTACACACAGGTTTGCTTAATAGAGTTTGCAACTGAAAGATCGGCTAAGTGTTGGTATCGTGGTCAATTATTAAATGATAACTTCAAAATTGTACCAATGTTTGAAAATATGAGAATTGGTTTTGAATGGAAATGAAAAGTTTAAAAGTTAACATTAAAACAGAAAATATCTTTGTAAGTAAAGAAATAAAAAACAGCTTTAAATATCCTCTTGTCTTTTATTTACTAAGTCATAAATCGTTTTATCTATGTAGTTTTGTAATGATTGATTTTCAAAACGATCAAATAAAGTATATTGAAACTATCTCAGATGATAATATCTCAATCATAAGGAATGAATATGATGAAGATATTTTAAAAGATCCGCCCCACTCATTTATGTTAATAAATAAGAACAAATTAATGAACCTTATATATTCTGTCAGAAGTGGGATAAATAATACATTTAGAGTATTAGATCTTGAAAAAGAAGTAATGGAGATATATACTCCTGAGGATTTGGGTTATGATCATCTTGGAAGAGTCAGTGAGACTGGAACTAAGGATCCTGATGATCCAACTTCATTTTATATATGCTTTGTAAGGAAAGATAGATCAAATTCTGAATACTATAAGGTTTCTACGGATCTTAGTAAAAGTGAATTTCTATTTAGCGACGGAGGAAAGTTTAAAAAAGCTCCACATCAGATAGTAAGATGTGGTAATTTTATACTTTCAAGTGGATTTGGGGAAGAAGAAGGACAAATATTATCTTATAACATTAAGACTAAAGACATTTCTGTCATTTCAACAGTAGCTAAACCTTCACATTTAGAAGTAAAGAATGATATAGTATACTATGCTTCTAACAATATGACTATTGAAGGAACTAAAGTTTCTTTCATTGGTCCAGCAAGGATTGGTAAGTTAAAAGTGAGTGAAGATACTGTAGAAAAATGTGAGGAATTTTGGAACGAGTCTGGTTTTAGGTTCACTACTCATAAAGTTCTGGATTTAAATACATTAGTAACATTTGGATTTCCAAATAGATTATTTTTTATAGATTCTAACACAATGAAGCTTCTTTTTCACTATGATGTTGGAAAAACTATTCTTCCAAATGAAAATCAGCTTAGTTTCATTAACAACCAATACGAACAAACTTTAAATGATCCATTTAGATATACAGCATTAGAGGTATCAGATGATCAAAAGTATGTAACCTTTTTTGATCAAAGAGTTGTAAAGTTTTTTAATTTTAAAACGAGAGAAATTGTTTTTGAAATACCATATAAAATAAAAGAAGGATATTTTCAACTGTCGCATCATTGTGACTTTTTAAGATAAGGAGGAATTGAAATGAGTACAACTTTAACAACAACTTTTTCAGCACCTGTAGCAAACTATCCATCACTTCAAGATGCAGTAGATGATTTAGGGGTAATTTATGGATCTAATGTTCAGGCTTTGGTATCCTCAGCAAGGGCTGCAGTTGATATGGAATTAGATCCAGTTTCACAAGTTGAAGAATTGGGTGGAAACTATATTATAACTGAAACAACTGTATGGGTAGATCAGTTAACAGCTGAGGAATATATTGCTGATCCAAGCATTGCTTCTGAACTAGCTGCTGCTGAAGTAGCATTTACAGTAGAGAGAGTATTCTCGTAAAATGTGTATAGAAAACAAAGAAAGTGATCAGTATCTCATAGAGAGAAACTATTTTAGTATAATGGAAGTAGAATCAATAATCAAAGTATTAAGTAACATTGAAGTAAATGAGAATAATCTTAGAAGAATGAAACTGAATATTGATAGATTAAAAACTTTGGTTGATAGATGTATAAAAAATATTGATTCTAGAGGTAACCGAAATGGATCAGTCAGTTAAAGATTTTATCCAAATAAGAGACTATCTTTTAGAAACTCTTCCACAGAAGATTGATGTCTATCTCATGGGTATATGGGACCCAATAGTAAAGCATTCTGTGATAAAGGAAACTATAGATATAATAGAAAATGAATTGATAGAATTATTTCCAGAGTTTCCTTTTGAATATCTCCCAAAATGTAAGTTCAGAATTATTGATGAAGATATGGAAATAGAAGCTGGAGTCCAGAACTATTACAACCATGAACCTGGGCTGACATTTTTAGGAAGTACTATGATAGGGTATGAAATATTTGACTGTTATTATAGAGATTCTTATGATCCAAGATTTGAATATACATTTATTGCAAGGTATGGGCACGAGGTAGATGATTATTACGTAGGTTCTAAGACTGCTGAAGCAGAATATTATCTTGGGCAAGAAACTCCATTATCAATCGCTTATGGTCTTGCAATTGAGGATGGTTTTATAGGGTAGTTCTATATATATAAATTATTGAAAAGTATGAATTTAGTTTTTAAGGAGAAAAAATGTCTGAAACAAAAGTAGATGCAAATCATTATTTATTGAATTTCATTTGTGCGAACTGTGGTCATAAGTTTGAAAGACAAATAAGAAAAGGAGTCCCAGCTCATGGTCAAGCTGGTGTTTGTCCTAACTGTGGAGTTAGAGATAATGTTTCAGGAGTAGGACAGCATAAAGTAATTAGAGATAATGAAAGTTCAGATCCCACTGGTGGGAGACAAGTTCTTTTAGAACCACGAATGTTTTAATAAAACGAAAGGAATGAATAATGAGAGTATTAATGATCGGTGCGTTAGCGATAATCACCCTTGTGATTTTAATTGGGATCATTATATATGATCACAAAGTCCTTGCTAAAAGGAAATTAATTCTTCATCATCTGTGGCGTATAGCAAGTACAACAGGTGACCCCGTAGGAATGCCAGTTCGAAAAATAAAATTGATGGAAGTATGTCATATTGATGCCATTCAATTTTCCTCCCTCATTAGAAAACTTTCTAACGAAGGAATAATTCATAGTGCTCAAGATGTTATAAATCTCACTGACTATGGTAAACAGCACTATGAGTTCAAAGTTAAACCCGAATACATTATAAACTAATGTCCAGCCTGATTCAAAAATCAGAAAGATCTGATTTAATCCCGCTAGAAAAGAAATCACTCCGAATTACCCAATGGAAGTATGTCAGCCCTACCCATGCCCACAATACAAATCTTGAAGGTCTTGAAGTATGTATCAATTATTACATATTTTTCATATATGATATGACACTTTCGCAATTCAATAAAATAAATCATGAGCATAGAGATATAAAATATGTCTATGAATATATCAGATCAGCGGTGATATGTTTAAGATGTGGAGGATCGGGAATAGTAGATTGGGTAAACAGGGCTACTCAAAGAGAAAACTATATGATCAATTTACATGATGTTATAAATTATGTTCGTAATAAAAAAGGTCCAGTCACTATACTATCTGACTATGGAGGTACCAAAACATACATCAGTACTCCAAATAAAAGGGTGGGTGAAAACTTTTGTCCTGATTGTTATGGCTGTGGAATTAAACTCCGGCCGCTTTGTCATGTTTGTCATGAAGGAACAACAGTATTTGACCCAAGTTAAAGGAATATTTATATTCCTATATAATTAATAAATTAATAAAGGGAGAAAATTATGTTAAAGAAAATTCTAATTACAGCAAGTATTCTTTCGTTATTCGTTGGAATATTTATTGTGCAGGCGAAAAATCAAACCGTCTATCATTTTGAGGACCAGTATATTGATGCTTTAAATATTCCATGGACAAAGTCAGTTGAGACTGTGGAAAAAACTCTTAATACATTTTATGATAAACCGGAGGCATCTGGAAAATGGACTCTTGAATGTGGTGATGGAGGAGTATGCCACCCATTCTACATGTATGATGGTGAAAAGCATATCATAAAAACATATTATGTATTCGGAACTAAAAATCAACTGAAGTCCATTACTGCGCAGTATGAATCGGGCGGATACGAACTTCTCATAGAAAACATTGAAAAGAATTTCAATACTGGTGGGGTTGTAACTACAAATAATTATGCCCATCATATCTATGAAAAGGACTATCGAAATGCTCATATAACAGTTGAGGTTATTAAAAAAGGATCCATCAATCCAATAACTTTCATTGCCAGAATCAAAACTATTAAAGAGGACAAAGGAGATAGTAAAGATGGAGATATTGCGATTTCTAATACGGACCCTTCTATTCTATACAGGGGCGCTGTGCGTGCAGTTTTTGCTTATTATATTCTTCGCAACATTGGTGTTAATCTCTAACTTAGAAAGGAGAAGATATGTCAAAACCAACATTAAACGTAACAGATTTCGAGATCAAAAAGTTGAAAATCCAGTTGCCATACCAGTTAAGAACTCATCCAAACTTTGGAACCGTAAATATTCGAGTAGATGAAGATCAAATTCATTTCCATTTGGACAATGATAAAACTGGACTTCCGGAGCTGTGGATATTCGACGGAACGAGGAAATCATGGGCAAATATAGAGTTTCTAGACCCAATCAGAAGCCAAGCCTAACTGATCCGACCAAACACGCTTGCTACAGATGTCTAACTAAGGCATGCTGTAGCAAGTGGTGTTCGGATTTTTTTGACTGGCTTGATATATTACGGAAACATCATGGGAAGCTATCAAATGATACCATAACTTTTGTTGTTAAGTATTCAAGGAATGAAAAATGGACTACAAAAGATTAGAGTTTCCGTGTACAAAAAAATGCTTAGTTTACGCTTCATGTAGTAGAGTATGCTGGCCATATGCTGATTATGTTCAAGAAGCGTTCAGAGAACAGAAATATAGATGTTTTAAAATAATTCCACCACCACCAAAACAAATTCAACACATCGCAAAAATAATGAATAGAGTAGAGGGTGATAATATTAAATTTAGTTATTATCCTGCTGAGGATATGCTTATAGTATCAGATAAGATATCAGAAGGAATAATTAAAGTAGTTGGGAGAGTCAGAAAAAGAAAAGATATATTTTCCATTTCAACATTTCCCGGAAGACACGGAGGTACCATATGGGATCTATTAAACAGCCAGAGAATCTAAAACAATATAGAGATTTTCCCAATGAATCAGCTCATCCTCTTGAAATAACCATCAATAGTTGGAGATATATAAGAGATGATTATTGTCAAGAGAAGTTAGCAGTCGGTAGAGGTACATATGTTTTTTGTTATGGTCTAAATTTTGTACCCGGAGTTACTGCAGAACAGATAATGGACATAGCTGACAGTGATAGTACTTTTGAAGCATTTTTCTTTCCACTAAAACATGGATCTCCATGGTGTGAAAGATGTCAGGGAGCTGGAAAATTAAATTGGGTTGATAATGCTAAAGGGGGAATTCCTCGAATATCTGTTAGTGAGGTAGGACAATATTATAAAGAGTTCAGGAGACAACCCAAAACCACAATGGTATATAGTCGTAATTCATATTACTCAAGAGATAGGACATTATATTTAGCCCCCACTATTGTAGATGAGGGTGAACTTCTATGCCGTGACTGTAAAGGTACAGGATTGTGGTTAAATGCTACAGTTCATATATTTAATGGATTCCCAAGGATAAAATCAATGATATTGTATCAAGGAGGACCAGATGATTATGAGTCCATGTTCAAAATGCCTGGTTAAACCAGTATGTGAAGATCCATGCCCACAAATAAAAAGACGTAAGAGATTTTTTGATCAACTAGAAACATACTTAATGGGATCAGGTGTTATGTCTTTCTTTGGAATTTTTACACTATTAATGTTTAAAGATACTTATCCAGGAATTATTTCACTTGGAGGACTTCTTATGATAGGGATGATGAGCATCTTCATTCTTGAAATTATATACATAAGAACAGTCATAAATAAATCAACAAGAAAGTTTCCAGAATTAGAAAGAACAACTAGACCGCCACCTGGATTTCCCCCACCACGGTCAATGAAACCACCTCCACCCCCTCCACCACCACTCAAGAGATATTTAGGACCATCCAAAACACAACCAACAATAACTGAACAACTGGAGAAATTAGAATGAGAATTAAATACAAATACAAAGTAGTAAAGAGAAAAACTCGTATGAGTGCCATGATTAATGGTAACAGTAAATATGCCCGTCGATATTTAGATGGAGAAAAGGTATATGCTCATGAGAATAGTTTGGGTATACTATTATTTGAAACATTGGAAGCTGCTGATGAATGGGCATCTTACTGGAATGAAATGGGAGAATCGCAAGTAGATTTAATTATTCTCAAGGTCATTCCAATTGGCAGAGGAAAGAGAATTGAATGGGTATCTAGTAGAATAGATACCGAAGCTCTAGATTATTTCTATTCAAATAAAGAGACTACTTCTATGGTTCAGCAG